>ERZ842401.1422-NODE-1422-length-34342-cov-6.085659_pt1 | contig 34342 bp, 24 predicted proteins | sample MGYA00521270_ERZ842401 | MGnify/ENA primary metagenome ERZ842401 (study PRJEB31892, sample SAMEA3878208) | bioreactor metagenome | biome: Moose rumen | place: Sweden | collected 2011-10 | study: EMG produced TPA metagenomics assembly of the PRJEB12797 data set...
GGCTCCGTTCCGCATGGTATTTGCATCGACCATACATGGGCGATCAATATATCGCTCTCTCGATAACTCAATCTGTCGGTTCTGCTCTCGCGGTTAGACCCGCGAGCCCAAACTCCAGCCTGCTCCACCACCGAGAAGGCTGTTTTTTTCTTCTTTTGCCGATTTGATGCTCTTGTTCATCTGCTCGCTCATCAACTTATCGTCCTTCACAAGCCGATGATACGGACGTTCTGGGAATAGCAACGGTGACATATATAACGTGTCGACCATCATCCAGCGAGGTCTTTCCTCGTGGAAGAGATACTTTGCATCATGGTGAATGATATTGTGCCCCCATAGATAATCCACATCACGTAGAAATTCCAGAAGTTCCCGTTTTGAAGCACCATGATAGACGGCTCCATCAAAGCGTACTGCACCGATGTCATGAATTTTGTGGTCTTTCAGTCCGACCTCAACATCCACGATTGCATAACGGGAAGCATCGTACGAGACGTTGTTGTTTCCCTCCATTACTTCTATGAGTTTACTCCAAATGGACATCTGTCTCGTTCCTCCTAATTACAATTGAGGCCTCCTTTTCCTTTGGTTGGCAATACGATGATTATAGTTCTTCGTTATCAGCCATGTGTTTTCTTATGTCAGCAGAAACAGGCACGGTGGTATTAGTAGTCGGTTGCGCTTACAGGTCCCACTCGCGCGGGCCGGAGAAGGTCTCGATGCGCAGGGTGAAGCGGTCGGCATCCACCTCGGAGAGGGGCAGGGAGGCGTAGAGGTCGGTCGAGTACGCGGTGGGGTCGGTGTCCTGGCGGTGGTGGAGGCGCAGGTAGGCGTGGCGGTCGGCGATGCTGTCCACGATGTAGCCCCACGCCTGACGGCCCTGCCCCTGCGTCTTGGGCAGGAGGTGGAGGTTCAGGTATCGGCCCGTGCGCCAGAGGCTGGCGACGCCGACGGGGTCGCACACGGCCACGGCGGTGGAGTCGCGCAGGAGGGGGGCGGCGGTCAGCGAGTAGAGCGTGGCCTGCCTGTCGGCCTGGCGCGTGAAGCCGGCCAGGGCGCGGTAGGTGACGCTCGCCCTGAGCCCCGTCTGCGGGTTGGTGAGGGTGAGGCGCGTGTCGTCGTCCAGCACGATGGCGCGCATGGTTCCCTCGTCGTCCGTCGGGCAGTCGGCCATCTCGGTGATGATGGAGGGGTAGGGGGCGTCGCTGTCGTCGTCGTGGCATGACGACAAACAGAAGAAGAGGAGGAGCAGCGTGAGGCTAACGGGCCTTTTCATAGTTCAGCAGGGGGTTGGCGTACATGGTGAGCAGTCGCTCGCGGAGGAACTGGTCGTCGCGGTTGGGGAGGTCGATGAGTGCGATGCGCGAGGCGATGTACTGCTCGAAGGCTACGAGTTGCTTGTGGGTGTAGTGCTCAGCATGGGTGGGCGTGCCGGAGAGCAGGTCGGCGGCGGCGTAGTTCGTGGGGAAGAGGCGGTAGTGGCGGTGTATCTCGCGGTCGATGCGGCGCGCCAGTTCCGTGAAGAACTCGTTCTTGTCCTCTATGTCAGCCAGTTCCTCTATCCACTCATTGACGGGTCGTCCCGTCTGGTAGTGGATGTGTCCCTTCTGCCCCGTGATGCCCGTCTTCATGTTCGTGAGGTCGTCCTGCTTCGTCTTCTTCCATGCGGGGTCGTCCCGCTTTTGCTGGAACTCCTTCGCCTTCAGGTAGTCGCATGGGTCGTATTCATAGCTGATGCTGAGCGGCACAATGTTCAGTGACTTGAGGTCGCCGCCCATTGCAAGCATCTTCAGCAGCGAGACCTGCGTCTGGTCGCTCGAATCCTTGGCGCGGCCCTCGCGCTGGGCTATCCAGATGTTCTCGTGCTTCTCCTGTATGGCATGGCGCATGTAGCGGCTCATGAGCATACTGCTCTCGTACAACTCTTTGCGACCGACGTTGCGGCGCACGATGAAGGCCTTGTTCAGGCGCACCAATGTCCGTATCCACGGATAGATGAGCAGGTTGTCGCCGATGGCTATCTCGCACGTTGTGGGGAACTTGGCGTCGGCGAGCATCAAGTCGAGTATGGCCGAGTCGAGCACGATGTCGCGATGGTTGGAGATGAAGGTGTAGCGCTCGTCGCCTGCCTTGATGGTGTCGTGCTGGAACGTGTGGCCCGTGGAGCACTTGCGTAGCACGTAATTTACCACGGGCTTCATGAAGCGCAGCTGGAACTGGAGCGTGGAGTGTATGCCCAGGGTGGCGAGCCGCAGCATGCCTCGGCTCATGCCCAGCGGCAGGATGGGCAGCACGCCCTTCAGTATGCGCGAGAACTGTCGGTCCCGGAGCAGGCTCTCTATGGCCGGGCGCACCTCGTCGTCGTTGTAGGGGCGAATGGAATCGAATTCATTCATAGGTCTTCAATAATTTCCGTCAGCACATCCTTGATGTCGAGCCCTGCGGCGCGCACCTGCTGGGGGATGAAGCTGGTGGCGGTCATGCCCGGTGTGGTGTTAATCTCAAGGAGGTTGATGTGTTCGCCCTCCGTGACGATGTAGTCGATGCGGATGATGCCATGGCAGCCGAGTATGTCGTAGAGCATCGAGGTCAGTTGCTGCACGCGCTCCGTCAGGCGGGCTGAGATGCGGGCGGGCGTGATTTCGTCGCTCTCGTTGTTGTACTTGGCGGCGTAGTCGAAGAACTCATTCTTCGATACCACCTCCGTGATGGGGAACACGTGACCGCCCGTGCGCGTCTTGTAGCAGCCGCAGGTCAGTTCCGTGCCCTGCATGAAGGCCTCCACCATGACGTCTTCGCCCTCCTTCAGCGCCACCTCGATGGCGGGACGCAGTTGCTCCGCTGTCTTCACCTTCGTGGTGCCGAACGAACTGCCTCCGCGTGCCGGCTTCACGAAGCAGGGCAGGCCGATGCGCGAGATGATATCCTCGTCGCTCACCTCCCGGTCGTGTCCAATCTTCACCTCCAGGCTGTCGGCCACCGATACGCCCAGGGAGCGCATGTAGTTGTTCAGCACAAACTTGTCGTAGGTCATGGCCTCCACCAAGACGTTGCAAGTGGAGTAGGGCATGCCGATGAGGTCGAAGTAGCCCTGCAGCACACCGTTCTCGCCCGGAGCACCGTGGATGGTGATGTAGGCATAGTCGGGATGTATCGTTGCTGCTCCGTCCTTGAACGAGAAGTCGTTCTTGTCCACGATGCTACGACTTCCGTCAGGCAGTATGGCCTCCCAGTGACGCGCGTGTATCTCTACCTTATATATATTATACCGCTCCTTGTCGAGGAACGACTCGATGCCCGCTGCGCTGCGCATGCTGACATCGTGTTCTGCGCTATCTCCACCGCAGATGATGGCTATTGTCTTCTTCTCCATTTATCTAATAATTGAGTCATGTCTTGTGGTAATTCGCTTGTAAAATATAGGTCTTCGCCTGTGCGGGGATGGCGGAAGCCGAGGGTGCGGGCATGAAGTGCCTGACGCGGACAGAGGGCGAAGCAGTTGTTGATGAAAGCCTTGTAACTGCTGGTGCGGTCGCCTCGCAGGATTTCCTGACCGCCATAGCGCTCATCGTTGAAGAGGGTGTGACCGATGCTCTTCATGTGAACGCGAATTTGGTGGGTGCGTCCTGTTTCCAAACGACATTCGACGAGCGTGACGTGCCCGAGGCGTTCCAGTACGCGGTAGTGTGTGACGGCAGGTTTGCCCGTAGGATTGTCATCGGGGAGGATGGCCATTTGCAGGCGGTCTTTCGGGTTGCGTCCGATATTGCCACGAATGGTTCCTTCGTCCTCGGCGAAAGGTCCCCAGACGAGGGCGTTGTAGAGACGACGAGTCGTGTGGTCGAAGAACTGCTTGCAGAGACTGGTCTTGGCTTCGGGGGTCTTGGCGATGACGAGCAGACCTGAGGTGTCCTTGTCGATGCGATGCACGAGACCCACAGTAGGGTCGTTCGGGTCGAAGCGCGGGTCATCCTTCAGGTGCCACGCCAAGGCATTGACTAACGTGCCCGAGAAATTACCGCAACCCGGATGCACGACTAACCCTGCGGGTTTGTTTACCACCAGCAGGTCGTCGTCTTCATAAACGATATCGAGTGGAATTTCTTCGGGGATAATCTCCCAGTCGCGCTTGGGACGGTCAAGCATCAAGGTGACGATGTCGTTGGCCTTTACCTTGTAGTTGCTCTTGACAGGCTTCCCGTTCACCTGTATGAATCCTGCCTCGGCAGCCTTCTGTATGCGATTGCGTGTGGTGTCGCGCAGATGGTCCATGAGGAACTTATCCACGCGCATCGGGTTCTGTCCCTGGTCGGCTACGACACGGCGGTGCTCGTAGAGTCCCTCTTCTTCCTCGTCCTCCTCGGAGGGGAGCGCATCGCTATACAGCAACTCGTCCTCAGGGGTTACATGTGCTCCCGTTGTAGGGTCTATGGGCTTGGGAATACTACTCATAGTCGTAGTAGTCGTCGGGTTCGTTGCCCTCGTCGAGGAAGACATCATCGTCTGACATCTCGGTAATGGTGCCTCTTCCCACTTGCAGTGTGATGGTGGACTCCACGGGCACACGGTCGCCATTGTAGACCTGTCGGCCGTTGCAAAGCAGTCCGTAGACCCAGTCCTTGTCTCCGTCGATGTATTCCACAGGACCCAGTTTGAAGCCCAACTGGCGCAGACGTTCCTGTGCCTCACGCATGGAACTGTTGCCTGCGATGTCAGGCAGGGGCATGGTGGGAGCAGTCCGTGAGTTGACGGTGAGCAGTACCATGCGTCCCTGCTTTACATGACTTCCTTGGACGGGTTTCTGTGCGATGATGATGCCTGCGGGCAGGGTGCGGTCGAAAGCCGAGTCGGCTACCATGCAGTCCAGCCCTTCGGCTTCCAAGACGTAAAGCGCGTCGGCTGGTGTCTTACCGATGACGTTGGGAATCTCTATCTCTTCCCCGTGGTGGGTGTAGATATCCAGTCCTTTCTTTACAGCCAGAATGACCAGCAGGGTGGCTATTGCCAGTCCCAGCAGGTTGCCCCACACCACGGGGCTCAAGATTTTTTGCTTTAGGCCCATATCAGTGGTTTCTGTGTGGAGAGATTAGAGGTTGTCTTTCTCGATGTCCTTGAAATACTTGTAGGTGCCATGCTTCAGCTCGTCGGTGGCTGCCTCGTCGCAGACGATGATGGCATGGGGATGAAGTTGAAGGGCACTGATGGTCCACTCGTGGGAGACGGCACACTCGATGGCATGGTGCAAGGCACGTGCCTTGCCGTGTCCGTTGGCAACGATGAGTACCTCCTTGGCATCCATCACGGTACCTACGCCGACGGTAAGGGCTGTCTTGGGCACCTTGTTCACGTCACCCTCGAAGAAGCGGCTGTTGGCGATAATGGTATCCGTGGTCAGACTCTTCACGCGGGTGCGGCTTTGCAGGCTGCTGAAAGGCTCGTTGAAGGCGATGTGGCCGTCGGGGCCAATGCCCCCCATGAAGAGGTCGATGCCTCCGGCCTCGCGGATGGCCTGCTCATAGGCTGCGCATTCGGCGGCCAGGTCGGGAGCGTTGCCGTTGAGGATATGTACGTTCTCCCGCTTGATGTCGATATGGGAGAAGAAGTTGGTCCACATGAAGCTGTGGTAGCTCTCGGGGTGCTCCTCGGGCAGGCCCACGTATTCGTCCATGTTGAAGGTGATGACGTTCTGGAAGCTTACCTTGCCCGCCTTGTACATCTCGATGAGGTGGCGGTACAGGCCCAGGGGTGACGAGCCGGTGGGACAGCCCAGTTTGAAAGGCTTCTCAGCGGTTGGCTTTGCTTCGTTGATACGTGCTGCCACATATTCGGCAGCCCAGCGCGAAAGATTCGCGTAATCGGGTTCGATGATAACTCTCATAGTTCTTTTAATAAATAATTTATGGTTTGGTTATTCGTTATATATGCATTTCCTTAGCTCAGCCTCACTGATGCGCACGGCATCACGAGTGAGCTCGGGCACGTTGTAGCTCTTCAGCAGCAAGATGTTCTGTTCGGGGTTCTCCTGTGGCAGGCAGAAAGCCTTGTGGGCATGTCCCTGACGGTCGAAGTAGGCAATGAAGGGACGGGTGTAGTTGCCGTCCATGCGTCGGCTGCTGAACACTATCCATCGGCCGTTGGAGCTCCATGAGTGGTAGGAGTCCACATCGGGGCTGTTGGCCTCGGTAAGGGGATATATGCTACCTGTCTGCAGGTCCTTCACGTAGAGGTCGCTCGACTTGTGCCATATGTGGAACTGACCATAGTCACCCTCGGCATAGAGCAGGTAGCGTCCGTCGGGACTCAGACGGGGGAATGTGGCACTGCGTCGTCGTGAACCGCACTCTATCACCATCTCGGGCTCACCGAACTGACGTGTCTTCGGGTCGAAACTCATGCGTTTCACGTCGTAGAGCAGGCTGTCGTAGTGCATCACCATCTTCAGCGCCTGAACGCTGTCGGGGAAACGGGTGTCCACGGGCTCATCGGCCACGCAGTAGTAGAGCCATTTGCCGTCGGGCGACCAGCAGGGGAAGGTCTCCAGCTTCATGGTGTCGGTAAGTACGAGTTGCACCTTGTGCTTCTCCACGTCGTAGAGCAGCAGGTCGCTCTTCTCGTCCAGCACCTCTATCTTTTCCTGATGTTTCAGGTGGAAGGTCTGTCCAGTCTTATTGGTGGAGAAGGCTACGAGGTTCAGCGTGGGATGCCACGAAGGATAGACCCCAGCCGTCAGAATGCTGTCGCCCTTTATCTGTACCTTTTCTGCATTCCCGTTCTGTACGATGATGGTACCTCCGTGGTTGGCGCGGACGTGAAAGAGCATACGCTCGGTGGAGTAGTTCTGATAGTTGTGGCAGTTGATGCAGTGGTTGTCAGCATCGCTGAACGTACGATTGTTCTCGTAGATGCTCTTCTGTGTCCAGTTCGTCAGATTGCGCTGGTAGAGTCCCAGTTGACGGTAGAGCTCGTAGCCGGGTTCGATGAGTCGGTACGACAGGTAGGTGTCGATGTCCTCTTCTGCCACGGTGAGCAGATGAGGCTGGTACCGCAACCATCCCTTAGGGGTCTGTGCATAGATGGTCACTTGTATGGTGGTCCCTCGGTTCTGGGCGAGCAGGTTGCGCCATTCGGTGGTGTCAATCTGTATCTTCAGGTCGTCTTCACCCCCGACAATCAGTTCTCCGCCCTTGCTTCCTCTGAACTGTGTCACCACGGCGGTAGCCTCTGTCTCCTGGAGCATGAAGTTCAGCGGAGCGATGTTGGCAGGGATGACCACGTCGGTATAGTCGGGGTAAAGATTCGCCTCACGAGCGACGGGTGTGCTCTCCTTCGGCACGGTGTAGTGTTTACGGCCGCAAGAGGCTGTCACGGCCATCAGTATCAGTATGTATGCTATGCGTCTCATGTCTTGTTTCGTTCTTTTGTATTTCTCTAATCACTAACCACTAAGCCCTAAGCTCTAACCTAATTGACTCCCGAGTTCGACGTTCCCGTGTTCTCCGTCCGTTTGCGGGTTGCCTTCAGGTTGCCGAAGAAATAGTAGTAGGGGTAGTAGCCCTTGTACTTCGGGAACAACTCGCGAGCATACTTTGCGCGGTCGTTCATCAGGGGTTTCACATCCTGCACGAAATGTGCCAGTCGGTCGTTCTGCATCTGTATGCTGGGGAAAGCCTGCAGAAGCTGTGGCTGTTTGCCAGCCATCAGAGCCAAGGCCTGTGAAAATGTCTCGGGTGGTGTGGTGCCTTGCATGGGCTGACAGCGGAATACAAAGTCCTTCATCGTCTTCGTGTAGATGTGGACGGCCAGACTGTTCCACAGGGCATTGATGGAGCGTCCCTCCAACAATGCCGCATTGTAGCCCAGGAACACAGGCTGCACGTAGGTGTTCTCGAACGAGTCATGCATGGGTTCCGTGAGTCGAACCATCTTAAACTCGGGGTCGTTCTCCAGCAGTTCGGGGTTATTCAGCATAGCTTCATACTTGTCGACCCACTCTCCCTCGAAGGGCACCTTTCGCAAGATGGTCATGTACTTGCGTGCCACCCTCCATTCGCCGGTCAGCAGGGCACACTTGGAAAGCACTTTCAGTGTGCGTATGCTGGGGCCGTTCATGGTCATCTGCTCCATGGCGTGGTGGATGCTGGTCTGTATCAGCCCGGCGTAGAAGTCGCAGTCCATCATGTAGTAGTTCGACGCGTTGTTGCCCTTCCCGTCGAATCCGTGCAGGTAAGGGTCGTCGTAGTCCATGCGGATGTCGAACAGACGGGTGCCTATCTCGCCGCGCTGCACCAGGGCAATGGCATAGTAGGCTGCTATCTGGCGATAGGAGAGTTCGCTGTGGGCACGTGCCGTCTCAGCCATGCCTTTCCAGTCTTGCTTCATCATCTGGCATTGCATCTGGGTGACCACTCTCACATAGGGACGCATCCATTGTGTAATGCCCATGGCAATGACCACCGTCAACACGGCTGCAAGCACGTGACAATGGGCCAGTCGGGGAGAGTCGCCCTCGTAGGCTTTCACCAGCGATGGCATGCTGTGACGACTGAACGAACGAATGATTGTGGCCACGATGACGAGCACAAGGAAACAAAGGAACGGGATACCCATAATCATGCCCGTCTCTGTCTCGAAGAATAGGTCGAAACCAACGTAAGCCGTCGCTCCCAGACACAGGGCAGCGGGTACGTATTGCAACAGTCTCCAGCCTCCGCGCAGGCGCAGGCAGTAGCCGAGCAGATAGGTGCTGCCCGTCACCATCAGCGACGTGAGTAGCGCGCCCACCCAAGGCCAGCGATAGAGTTGCAGGAGCATGAGACCTATCATCCAAAGCGAGCCCCACGGACGGCCCTGCTCGTAGTACATCAGCGTTTGGTCGGGTGCCCAGAACGAGTATTCGCGGGCTATGCGCAGTACGTCGCCGTACCACAAGGCTGCCCATGCCCATACCAGAATGAACAGAACAATCATCGGGGGCAAGGTCAGGTCTTTGCGTTTGCTGTGGGTTGGTGTTGCTTCCTGAGCCTTTTGGGGCTTAGGGAGAACCGTGTTGTTTTTTTGATGTTTTGCCATTGGCGATTAGCGATAAGATTATGTGCAAAGTTACCCTTTTTTGCTTAAATAAGCAAACGGGTAACCAATAAAGTGAGATTCTATCCTAAAAAGGCTGACAATCCCGTGTGGAATCGTCAGCCTTTTTCCTAATACTCAAGGTAACTTGTGTGCTTACAGGTTGGGATTGTCCTTGCCCCAGTCCGCAACAGCGGGAATGATGCCCAGCGAGATGATTTCGTCGCGCATCTTCTGCAAGTGCTCATAGCTGGCCTGCAGGTCGGCCATTTCCTCTGCGGTTCCTTCGGGAGCGGTGAAGTGTACGCCGTCCTTGTCTATCACGGTGGGCATAGCCATCATGACGTTCTTGAAACCACACTTGTCGCAGTTCACATAGCAACCGGCAGGCCAACGGAAGGGCTCTCCGCCCATAGCACCCTCAATCATCTTCACAGCCTGATAGGCAGGGCTCTGGAAGCTGGAACGGCCGCGCAGTTTGATGATGTTCGAGCCGCCCTGGGTGGTCATGTGCTTAATCTCTGCCCAACGCTCTGCCGACAGGGGCAGCTCGCTGAGGGGCTTGCCGTCAATGAGTGCCTTGCTGGCGAAGACAGCCATCTGCTCGCCGTGACCACCGTAGGTATATGCCTGGGTCACCTTGTCCTGGCGTACGCCGAACTCCTGAGCCAACTGCTGCTGCAGGCGGGTGCTGTCCAGAGCGGCCAGCGAGGTCAGCTGGTTGGGCTTCAGGCCGGAGTGGATGAGTGCGGTCAGTGCCGTCACGTCAGCGGGGTTGAAGATAACGACCACGTGCTTCACGTCGGGGCAGTACTTCTTGATGTTCTCACCGAAGTCGGCTGCAATCTGGCAGTTACCCTTCAGCAGGTCCTCGCGGGTCATGCCCTCCTTACGGGGAGCACCACCGCTGGAAATGATGTACTTGGCACCGGTGAAAGCCTCCTTGGCATCTACGGTGTAGGAGATGTTTGCTCCGGGGAATGCGCAGTGGCACATCTCGTCATAGACACCATGAACGCCAGGCTCATAGATATCATACAAACAGATGTTGGGGGTGAGACCCAGCATCAGCACACTCTGTACCATGTTGGAGCCAATCATACCGCCGGCACCAACAATCACAAGTTTCTCGTCTGTTAAGAATGACATAGTTTTTAGTTGTTTTTATGATGGTTTGTAGTTATTAACTCCACAAAGATACGCAACTTAATTCAAAATACAAAATAACTTAATTCAAAAATTCACCGTCAGCGGGACAATTCCCGTGTGGCCTCGCCAAGCCACTTGCGGTCGGCCTCGTCAGTGAGGTGGGGCATAAGGGTCTCCCTCACGTGACAATGGTAGTCGTTGAGCCACTTCAGCTCTTCGTCGGTGAGCATCTCTGTGACAATGGGACGCAGGTCGTAGGGGCACAGGGTGAGAGGCTCGAACTTCAGGAATCGTCCGAATTCGTTCTCCTCGGCTACGACGCACAGCAGCGTGTTCTCGTGTCGCACGCCGAACTTTCCTTCCACATAGATACCTGGTTCGTCCGTCACGTTTTGGCCGGCGTGGAAGGGTTGGGTGGTGTCCTTACGGCAGTTCTTTCGTATCTGGCACGGTCCTTCGTGCACGCCCAGTCGGTGTCCCACTCCGTGTCCCGTTCCGTGTCCGAAGTCGTAGCCGGCACGCCAGATGGGCATGCGGGCGGCCGTGTCCAGTTGCAGACCGGTGGTGCCGTCGGGGAAATGGATGTTCTGCAGTTGCAGGTGTCCCTTCAGCACCATCGTGTAGACCCGTCGTTCCTCGTCAGTCAGCGGCCCGAGGGGGATGGTGCGTGTGATGTCTGTGGAGCCACAGTCGTAGTGCCCTCCGCTGTCCAGCAGCAGGAAGCTTTGCTGTTCCAGAGGTATGTCCGTTTCGGGTGTGGGTTCATAGTGAACCACTGCCCCGTGTGGGCCATAGCCGGCGATGGTCTCGAACGAGAGACCGCGGAACCCTGGTTGCTCGGCACGCAGCGAGGTAAGCAGACGGTCGACGTACAGTTCCGTCCATCCCTGTCCTTGCGTCTCGTCCAGTCGGCGCAGGAACTTCACCATCGCGATACCGTCGCGCAGGTGAGCCTCACGGAATCCCTGTTGCTCCGCTGGGTTCTTGATGGAGCGCCACACGGCGATGGGACTTTCCTCGCCCTCCAGTTCACGGGGTGCCTCGCTGTATGGGGCCATACTCACGTGAAGTCCTTCCAGGTATGCCTCGATGTCAGAGCTTATCTGCTCTTGGTGTACGTAAAGCGTATGCTCGCCATCTGTCCGTACCAACAGGAAGGAGATGACGAACGGGTTGTAGGGAATGTCGTCGCCGCGCAGGTTCAGCGTCCAGGCTATCTCCGAGAGCTCCGTCACCAGCAGCTTCTTCTTTCCCTTTTCCCTCAGCCAAGCGGTCAGTCGTCCCAGTTTGCTTTCCGCCGTCTCTCCCGCCAGCTCGTCGGGCATGCGCTCGGCCTGGCTCAGGGGAAACGAAGGACGGTCCGTCCACAGTAGGTCGAAGGGATCCTGTTCCACGGCCTCAGCCTCCACGCCCTCCAGCAGTTCTGCTTTCAGTGCAGGTATCATCATGTCCCGGCAGTAGCCCACCTTTCTCTTGACGTTCGTGCGTAGCCATTCGTTCACCGTCACGTCCACCAGATCCTTCATCAGTCGGTAAGGCGTTCCGCTCAGCTGCTCCTCGGCTTGCAGCCAGTATCGGCTGTCCGTCCACAGCAGAGCCTCCGAAAGTGTCACCACGGCCGTTCCCGCACTGCCCGTGAAACCGCTAATCCACCTGCGGCACTGCCAGTGCTCAGCCACATACTCCGAGTTGTGAGGGTCCATCGTAGGCACTACCATGGCCTCCAGTCCTTTCTTCTCCATCCATGCGCGAAGTGCATTCACGCGTTCCGTTATTCCGTTCATCATGTTTGTGTTTTTATGTTTCTTTGTCCACAAAGTTACAAACTTTTCGTTTTCGATTTGCAATTGTCCTCGCTTAATCGTACCTTTAAGCTGCGCTTTTAGGTACTCACGCTCGGAAATGCTCAAATTAATTTGGCATTTCCCTCGCTTAATCGTACCTTTGTCCTAACAATAAGCAAACAAACTATGGCAATCATCAAGAAACTTTCCGGCATGCCCGGTCCCCGGTTCGGTCGTCACTGCTATTTCTCCGAAGGAGCTGTCATCGTAGGCGACGTGGAGATGGGCGACGACTGCACGGTGTGGTTCAACGCTGTCATTCGGGGCGATGTCCACTTTGTGAAGATAGGTAACCGCACCAACGTGCAGGACAACTCCTGCATCCACACCCTCAACGGCAAGGCCCCTTGCATCCTGGGCGACGACGTGACCATCGGTCACTCGGTGACGCTCCACGGTTGTGAGGTGCGCGACGGAGCCCTTGTAGGCATGGGAGCCACGGTGCTCGACCATGCTGTCGTAGGTCGTGGAGCCATCGTGGCCGCCGGTGCCCTCGTGCTCTCCAACACCCAGATAGGCGATGGCGAGCTATGGGGCGGTGTGCCTGCCAAGTTCATAAAGAAGGTAGACCCCGAGCAGGCCCAGGCCCTGAACAAAACCTATGCTGCCCACTACATCGAGTACAGCGACTGGTTCCGTCAGGCCGACTCCGACCCTCGCAACACGCAGCACGTCACCACCAGTGAGGAGTATGTGCGTTAGTGGTTAGTGCTTAGTGCGTTAGTGGTTAATGCTTGTTTTTTGTCCCGATTGATTTTGTATTGATAACTGGACGCTAATCACCTGCGACAGTTAGAGGAACGATAAATAATCGCTCCCCGAACCAAAGTTAATAGGCTCGGGGAGCGATGCTATAGTATACGAATTGGGGCTAAACCTTTTTTCGTTTTCGTAGCTGACATAGTCAGCGTCTCGTTATCGTTATCGTTATCGTACCTGCGTCTTCTTGCCATTCACGATATAAATTCCCTTCTTCAATTTTGAATTGTTGACGTTGACCTTACGTCCAGAAAGGTCATAGACTCCCTTTTCGTAGCGAAGCGTTTCGTTATCATTTTCGTTGACGTTAACGTTCTCTATTGCCACCGTCTCTGCGTCCATCGCGTTGATGTTGAACTCATACCAGTCCTGATGGTTTTCGTATTGCTCCACACTTTCGGGCAGCACATAGAGGTTGCAAGTGCTCTTGTCGATGCTGAAGGTTTCTTTGCCACAGTTCTGCGGCGTGGCTGCATAGTTGTAGATGGTGGTCAGCGGGCACTTGTTAAAGGCATAATCCTTTATCTCTTCTACCTTCCCGCCAATCTGCATACTGATCAACTTTACGTTATTATAGAAAGCACTCTTGCCGATGCTGGTTACATTCTTTCCACCTGTCACCTTCTTAATGCTGTTACAATTGTAAAATGCAAAACTGTTTATTGCGGCCACACTTTCGGGAATTTCCAACTCCGTGACAATCTTCCCACCCACGTTCAGTGCCTTGGTGTAGTAGAGAGGATTGGCCGCAGCATTCCCAAACTGAATACCCAGCAGACTCTCTATGCTTGCATAGTCTGTCCGAGCCAGACCGGTACATTCCTTGAACGCGTCTTTGCCGATGGAGGTTACGCTGTAGGGGATTTCTACAGAGGTCAGGCCTGTGCAGCCAGAGAACGCATACTCACCAATCGAGGTCACGCTATTAGGAATAACGAGATTTTTTACTTCAGTGCCATCGACATAAAGATGTTTGGCTATGTACAATGGATTGGAGTCACTACCAAAACCACCTGAGAAACTTATGCCATTTAAATAATGTTCTATGCTGGAGAATTCTGCTTTGGTAAGGCTCGAGCAGCCATAGAACGCCTGATCGCCAATCGAGGTCACGCTGTTGGGGATTTCGATGGAGGTCAGGCCAGAGCAGCCAGAGAACGCAGAACCGCCAATCGAGGTCACGCTGTTGGGGATTTCGACGGAGGTCAGGCCAGAGCAGTTATAGAACGCACAACCGCTAATCGAGGTCACGCTGTAGGTCTTGCCGTTGTAGGTGACGGACTCTGGGATGGTGACACTGCCTTTGTATTCGTTGGAATACGAGAAGTAATAATCGCCCGCATACGTGACGGACACGGTGTAGGGTGTAGTGGAAGAGGTAATCTTGTAATAGATACCATCCACCTTAAAGTCGTGGGCAGAAGCCACACTTGCCACCATGCTCATGAGCATGGCCAGCAGAAAAGATAAGGTTTTGTGTTTCATTTGTTCACTTTTTAATTCTTTGTTTTCTCTTTTGGGATTTCCTCGCTTTGGCTTTTTTCTTTGCTTTATCAATATCCCGAGTTTTTAACATTACATTAATAAGATTATGGAACCTGTTTTTATCAACGTAAGCGAGCATATTACATTTATGTCTTTTACTTTTATCTGAGAAATCCTTGATAAGATAGTTCTTGTCATTATCCACAGATGTAATATTGCCATGTGCAAAAGCATTTCGTAAGTGCCCGAGTATCCCACTACATTTGTTCCAGTAATAAGGAGCAAATTGGATACGATTTAGAATGGGATTAGTGATATTTTCATCCTTATCATGTTCATTATCTAAAATTATTTTCTCCCCTATTTCCTTTTCAACCTTGCAATCTGTATAACCAATCGGTTTCACATGTTCAAAATCAAAAAGCAAGTTATAGAAATAAGCAATTTCTGGCTCGGTTAATGATGTTTTCATAATTTATAAAATACTATTGTTCTATACTTAGATAATTGTGATAATCATAAAGTGCCTTAGCTACGAGGTCCAACTCTAATGTGAAGTGGTGTTTTTCTTCTTCATTTTGCTCTTTGTACAAATCATACAACCAATCAACGCAGTTTGCTTTAGACACCCCATCTGATATGCACGCATAAATGTATCTCTGAATCTTACAATAAGTACGTGCATCCCCGATGGGATCCTTTACAACAGCAGGATATGAATCCAAGTCTGACTCTAACATCTTTTTCGCTTGTTCTACATTACTCATAATTTAATCTTTTTTATGCCCCGCGACTCCCTGACGAAGCGGTTTGAAAGAAAGGCTAATAAGATGCAGACCAGTGATACAAAAAAGCGTGAGAGTCATTGTCCGTTACTCGTCTCACGAACTGAGGCCCTGAGATTGCCCAAATAGTCAAGACGAGCAACATAGACCCCACGCCGATATGTTATGCGATACACCCACTTGCCAAAATAACAAATGGGGTATGCTTTATAACATACCCGTGGCATCTATCGTTGCTATTGTCCTCTGACTATTTTTTGAAATTTCTCAGGTTTCAGTTCGTCAAGAACAAAGCGCGTGATAAACGCCTTTCCATATATGGCATCCCATTGACGACACCGCCCGTTGGCGGATGTCCTTTCCCGGTGCTTTTTACACACCATCGGCGCAGGGACATCGCAAAGTTACGAAAAACTTTGTACGAAAACAAAAACGAAGGCGAAAAAGTTTAGAACTTAGAGGCCGAGGGTCTGGAAGATGACGTCGGAGGCCCCGGCATTGCTGGTGATGTAGTCGCGACAGACGATGCCGCGCGACTGGCGCAGAGTGTCGTCGGTCATGATGCGGTCCACCACGGCGTTGAAGAGCGTCTGGCCGGTGATCTCGAAGCAACCGCCCATGCGCAGAAGGTCCTGAGCTTCGCGGAACCCCTTGTTGTTGGGGCCGATGAGCACGGGTATGCCGTAGACGGCGGCCTCGGGCACGTTGTGTATGCCTACGCCGAACCCTCCACCCACGTAGGCTATCTCTGCGTAGCGGTAGATGCTGCTGAGCAGTCCGAAGCAGTCGATGATGAGACAGTCGGCCTGGCCGGCGTTCTCCTCCGTGGCCTGGCTGTAGCGTAGGCAGGGACGGGTGAGTTTCTGCTCTATCTGGCGGAGATGGCTCTCGTCGATGACGTGGGGAGCGAGGATAAGCTTCATCTGGGGATGGGTGTTGAAGTAGGGAATGATGAGGTCCTCGTCGGGGGGCCAGCTACTGCCTGCCACGAAGAGGAACGGGCTGCTTTCCTTGAAACGCTCGACGAGGGGCAGCGTGCGGGCAGCCTTGCTGATGTCGATGACGCGGTCGAAACGGGTGTCGCCCACGACGGTCACATTGTCGCGGATGCCTATGCTGGAGAGCAACTGACGGCTCTCTTCGTCCTGCACGAAGAAGTGGGTGACGTAGTGTAACACCTTAGCGTAGCCCTTGCCGTACCAGCGGAAGAAAATCTTCTCTGGACGGAAGATGCTGCTGACGCTGTAGACGGGGATGTGCTTGAAGTGCAAGTAGTGGATGAAGTTGTACCAGAACTCGTACTTGATGAAGAATGCCATCTCGGGCTTGACGAGACGGAAGAAGCTGAGCACGTTGCCGTAGGTGTCGAAGGGCAGGTAGCAGACGATGTCGGCTCCCTCGTAGTTCTTGCGTACCTCGTAGCCTGAGGGGCTGAAGAAGGTGAGCAGTATCTTGTACTCGGGGTGTTCGCGACGGATGCGTTCCATCAGGGGGCGTCCCTGCTCGAACTCGCCCAGCGAGGCGGCATGGAACCATACGTAGCGGGCCTGACGGTCCACCTGGTGGTGCAGGATGCGGAACGTGTTCCAGTGGCCGACAGCTATCTGACGCGCTTTTTTGTGGAAAGGCGAGGCGAGGATGACGCCCAGCATGTAGAGGTAGATGGCGAGGGTATAGAGGAGCATTAGGGGTTAGGGGTTAGTGCTTAGGGGTTAGTGCTTAGGGGTTAGTGCTTAGGGGTTAGTGCTTAGTGCGTTAGGGGTTAGTGGAGGGTGTCGATTGCATAGTGCATGCGGCGCAGGGTTTCCTCTTTGCCCAGGAAGGCAGCAAGTTCGTACATGTCGGGGCCTTGTCCTGCTCCGACCAAGCAGATGCGCCAGGCGTTCCAGGGACGCAGGCCTTCGGCCTCTGCCCAAGGGTCGACGACGGTCTTTTGTCCTTCGACGGAAAAATCGTCGATGGTCTCCAGCAGTTGGGCGAAGCGTGTCATCTCGGCGGCAGTGGTTTCCGTCCAGTTTTTGCGGATGAACTTGTCCTCCCGGTCAAACTCCGTGGGAGCGACGAAGAAGAATCGGGTCAGGGGCCAGAGGTCGCTGACGAAACTGATGTTGCGCTTCTTCTTGTTGCCCTGTCCGTCGGTGTACTCGATGACCTTGAGTTTCATCATGCGTACGACTTCGGCTTCTTTCTCGGGCGTGGACTGGATGCCTTGCTCCTTGAGCAGGCGGTCGAAGCTGGGAACCCAAGCCTCGTCGGGCTGTTGGATAAGATACTGGTGGTTGAACCAGGCAGCCTTAACGTAGTCGAACTTGGCTCCGTTCTTCGAGCATTTGGAGAGGTCGAAGAGGCGTATCATCTCGTCCATCGTCATCAGTTCCTGGTCGCCACCGGGGTTCCATCCGAGCAGGGCCAGGAAGTTGCATACAGCTTGGGGGAGATAGCCTTTCTCGCGATAGCCGCTGCTTACCTCGCCCGTCTTGGGGTCGTGCCACTCGAGGGGGAATACGGGGAAGCCGAGCTTGTCGCCGTCGCGCTTGGAGAGTTTGCCGTTGCCCACAGGCTTCAGGAGCAGGGGCAGATGGGCAAAGCGGGGCATGGTGTCCTGCCAGCCAAAGGCGCGATAGAGGAGCACGTGGAGTGGGGCACTGGGCAACCACTCTTCGCCGCGGATGACGTGGCTGACCTCCATCAGATGGTCGTCCACGATGTTGGCCAGATGATAGGTGGGCAACTGATCGGCACTTTTATAAAGCACTTTGTCGTCGAGGATGCTGCTGTTGATGGTCACCTTGCCACGAATCATGTCGTCCACGACCACGTCCTCACCGGGTTCAATGAGGAAACGCACGACGTACTGCTGTCCTTCGTCGATGAGGCGGTCAACCTCCTCCTTGGGCAGGGTAAGCGAGTTGCGCATCAGATGACGTGTGTGGGCATCGTATTGGAAGTTCTCTATCTCGGCACGCTTGGCCTCCAGTTCCTCGGGCGTGTCGAAGGCGATGTAGGCCTTGCCGGCATCCAGCAACTGGCGGACGTATTCCTTATATATATGTCGGCGTTCGCTCTGACGGTAGGGGCCGTGGTCTCCACCAAAGCTTACTCCCTCGTCGAACTGTATGCCCAGCCAACGGAACGACTCGATGATGTACTCCTCGGCTCCAGGGACGAAGCGGGCGGAGTCTGTATCCTCGATGCGGAAGATGAGTTGGCCGTTGTTTTGCTTGGCAAACAGATAGTTGTAGAGCGCGGTGCGCACACCGCCAATGTGGAGGGGTCCTGTGGGACTGGGGGCGAATCTCACCCTTACCTTGCGTTCAGACATAATGGTTTTTTGTATTAAAGCGTACAAAATTAGCATTTTTTTTTCATTTTTGCCGTATGTTTTTGTATTTTTGCCAAAGAATGTAGGAAAAAAGACAAGACGCACAATGAGCAGATTCAATCATCACAGAGAGATTACGACAAGCGGTTATGTCTATCGTGCCTTGGTGGCCATTGCGGGAATAGCCCTTCTGGTCTTCTTCATGCCTCGGGGGAGTAAGACTCACTACGACTTCAGTATCGGCAAGCCTTGGTACGACAGTCCCATCATAGCCAAGGAGACATTTCCCTTACTGAAGTCCGACTCGCTGCTACGGGCAGAACGTCAGCAGGCGCAGGCGAGCTATAAGCCTATCTACGAGATGAGTGCCGACATGGGAAGGGAGCAGATGAAGAAGTTCGTCAGCCGATACAATACGACGCTGAGCAGCAGCATCCCGTTTTACTACAGGCTGTATGTGACGGATAAACTGAAGGAGGTGTACGATGCCGGAATCCTGCCAGCGGAAGACTATGACCGCTTGAAGCTGCAAAACTGCAAGGCTATTACCATCTCCACGGGCAACGAGGGACACACGCAAGCTTTGGGCGAACTGTTTACGCCCAAGACCGCCTATGAGCATATTGTCTATGACAAGGACTCGCTACGCTATCGGCCCAGTGTGTTGCAACGTTGCGACATCAGCAATTACATCCGCACTAACCTTACGTACGACAAGTTGCGCTCTGAGTCGTTGCTGGAGAGTTTGCAGAAGTCCATAAGCCTGTATCGCGGAGAGGTGCAGGCGGGACAAGAGATTGTGCATCGCGGACAAATTGTTGACGAACAGACCTATCTTGCCCTGCGTTCGATGGAAACCTTCTATAAGAACGGGCAGAAGCAGTCCAAGGCCGAGCGTCTGAGCCTGGCTATAGGCCAGGTGCTTTATGCCTCCATCATAGTCCTTTGCCTGCTCGTTTTCTTCAATCAGTTCCGTAGCGACTATCTTCAGCAGGTGCGCACTGTGTTGCTCGTCGTGCTGATGATATTGTTCTTCCCCTTGCTTACCTATACGCTGGTAAAGCATGGGATAAGTGCCTACATTGTGCCCTACTGCATCCTGCCCATCTTCTTGCGTGTATTCCTCGACTCGCGTACGGCCTTCATTACTCATGTGTGCAGCATTCTGCTCAGTGCCATTGCCGTGTCGTACCCCTTTGAGTTTACGGTAACCCAGTTGGTGGCCGGCCTTGTAGCCATCTACAGCATGAAACTCCTGAGCCAGCGTTCGGAACTCTTCCGTGCAGTCATCTTTGTCACCTTGGCCTCGATGATATGCCATCTTTGTTTCGACCTCATCAACATGGCGTTCTTCTCCACGGAGGGCATTACCCCCATGTTGTATCTGTATATTTTGGTCAATGGGGTGATATTGCTCATATCTTATACCTTACTCATTCCTTTTGAACGTATATTCCGCTTTACCTCCAACGTAACGCTGGTGGAGCTTTCAAATACGAACAACGAGATTCTCCGTCGATTGTCCGAGGAGGCACCTGGCACCTTCCAACACTCCATGCAAGTGGCCAATCTGGCTGCCGAAGTGGCTAATAAGCTTGGGGCAAAGAGTCAGTTGGTGCGTACGGGAGCCCTGTATCACGACATAGGAAAGATAGAGGATGCGGTGTTCTATACCGAGAACCAGAGCGGGACGCAGAATCCGCACGACAACCTCACGTACGTACATAGTGCCCAACTCATCATTGGCCATGTACAGAAGGGGCTGGCACTGGCAGAGAAATACAAGTTGCCCCCGGTTATCCGTGAGTTCATTTCCACTCACCATGGAACCAGTAAGACAAAGTATTTCTATGTGTCGTACAAAAACGCTCATCCAGACGAACCCATTGATGAACAGCTTTTCTCCTATCCGGGTCCCAATCCGAGTACCTTGGAGCAGGCTATACTAATGATGGCCGACTCGGTGGAGGCTGCCTCGCGAAGTCTGAAGGAGTATACCGAGGAGAGCGTGAGCGAGTTGGTGGGACGCATCATCGATAGTCAGGTGGCAGAGGGCTACTTCAATCATTGCCCCATCACCTTTGAGGATATCTCGACTGCCAAGCAAGTGTTCTGCGACAAACTTATGACCATCTACCACACACGTATCAGTTATCCCGAACTGAAGAAGGAGTAGAAGGCCTAAGGGAAGATACTCCCTTAGACCGGGTCTACATCATAATAAACCAAGGCCGACCGATATTGGGGTTGGGCAAGCAGATGGGACTGGACCTGGCGGAGACGGTGTCGGGCTTCGGCCAAGGGAGCTTGGAGCTCCAGTTTCAACAGTAATTTGCGGATATGGAACTGCTGGACACGACTCACGGAAGGAGAATCGGGTCCTAACACCCTGCTGCCAAAGACTTGGCGCAGGAGTCTGGCTGCGTCGTTGGCCAGCGACATGATGATACGTTCGTCTTTGTGCTTCAGATAGATGTATATCAGCCGGCAGAATGGGGGATAGTTGAACGCTTTCCGTTCTTCCATTTGGCCGATATAGAGTGCAGTGTAGTCGTTGTGTATAATCTGGCGTATGACACTTTCCTTTGGCATGCGAGTCTGCAGAATTACCAACCCTTGGGCATTGCGTCGTCCTGCTCGTCCTGCTACCTGTGTCATCATTTGGAACGAGCGTTCGTAGCTGCGGAAGTCGGGCATGTTCATCATGGTGTCGGCATTGAGAATCCCCACAACGCTTACACGTTCGAAGTCAAGTCCCTTGGTGACCATCTGGGTGCCGACGAGGATGTCGGTACGTCCGTGTTGGAAATCGCTGATGATGTGCTCGTAGGCAGCCCGGCTGCGCGTGGTGTCGAGGTCCATGCGAGCCACGCGGGCTTGTGGGAAGATTTCCTTGATGTTGTCCTCAATGCGTTCGGTACCATAGCCCATACCATGCAGTTCGTGACTTTCGCAGTTGGGACACTGGACGGGGATGGGGTAAGTCGCTCCGCAGTAATGGCAGGTCATGTGTCTTGTGCCTTTGTGGAGCGTAAGGGTGACATCGCAGTTGGTACAGCGAGGTGTCCATCCGCAGTCGTGGCACGCCATCTGTGGGGCAAAGCCACGGCGGTTCTGGAAGAGAATAATCTGCTCGTGGCGCTCTAATGCTTCACGCATGGCTTTCAGCAGGTCAGGGCTAAAGGGTCCCGACATCATCTTCTTGCGTCTCTGTTCGGCGATGTCCACCACTTGTATCTGAGGCAGGCGTACTTTCCCATATCGTTCGGTCAGGCTGACCAGCCCGTATTTCCCTTGTTGTGCGTTGTAGTAACTTTCCAGTGACGGGGTGGCTGTGCCCAGAATTGACTTGGCACCATACATCTGGGCCAGTACGAGGGCTACGTTGCGCGCATGATAGCGAGGAGCCGGTTCCTGTTGCTTGAAAGAGGTTTCGTGCTCTTCGTCAACGATCACAAGTCCCAGACGGTGAAATGGAAGGAACACGCTGGAACGAACCCCCACGATGATATCGTAGGGCTGGGCGGAAAGCTGCTTCTGCCATACTTCCACACGTTCGGCATCGGGGTATTTGGAATGATATACGCCGAGTCGCTCACCAAAGACTTTTCGGAGACGCTCTACCAACTGAGCTGTAAGCACAATCTCGGGTAACAGGTAGAGTACTTGCTCTCCTCGCTCTATTGCCTCCCGGATAAGATGGATGTAGACCTCGGTCTTTCCGCTGCTGGTTACGCCATGGAGCAGACAAACATTCCGCTGACGGAGGTGAGCGTCTATTTCATCCTTTGCCCGTTGTTGTGCTTCGCTCAAGGGCGAGAGCTGGGAGGAGAGGGATATGAGGTCGGCATTGGTTCCTACCCGCAGCACTTCCTTTTGATAGACTTCAATGACACCACGGTCACGAAGGGCCCGGAAGGCTGCTTCGGACTGGTTGGCCATGAGGGATTGTTTTTCCACTTCGACCAGCAATTGTCTGTTTTGCAAACGGAGGGAGGCCGATGCCTCGGAAAGTGTGAGGTAACGGCTTAGCAACTCCTGTTGACGGGGCGAGCGTCCCAGTTCCTCGTGAAGCAGACGTAGGCGCTCTTCGCTGAGAAACTCCTCGGTCAGGCGAACGCAGTTAACCGTGCGAGGGCGATAGGTGCGCTTGACCTCTTCCTTCATGGTGACCCCGCCCTTGGCCAGAAGCGACTTGATAAGTTTTAGGACCCCTTTGCCTTTCTCCCCTGCTGAGGCAGATATTTTCTGAAGGTCGGCAAGTTTCTGCTCCTGACGTTCCTCCATGATGGTCAGTAGCCAGCGTTCTCCCTCTGTAAGGGACAGGGAGGAGTCGAAGTCTGGATTGTAGACGACCACGCTCTCGCTCTCCAGCTTCATGCCACTGGGCATGGCTGCTTTGTACACTTCCCCGAGGGTACAAAGATAATAGTCGGCAATCCATCGCCATAGATTCAGTTGCTTGGGAAGTAGTACAGGATGCTCGTCCAGCAGTTCTATGGCCTCTTTGAGTCTTACCGACGAAGGGGGGACCTCATGGATGGCAACAACGATGGCGGAATATATCTTCTTGACTCCAAAGGGAACAATGAGTCTACACCCTACCTGCACTTCCTCCTGGAATGTTGCGGGTAGGGCGTAGGTATAGGTCTCCGCCAGCGGCAGTGGGAGTACTACGTCGGCACACTTCATCGGCGCTCGCGACGAGCACTGGCACGAGGTGCCGTGCTGGTATTTGCAGAAGAACTCTTGGGCTTCTTTTCTTTTGTGGAGTTACCCGATGAGGCACGACGGGTAGAACCAGAACTTACAGCCTTCTCGCTTTCTTTGTCTGCATTCTTCTTCTGTGCCTTGACCTTCTTCTCCATTGCCTTGTCGTCAGTAGCAAGAGTGTCCAGTGAGTCGACAGGTTCCTTGACATGCCAGATGCCTTCCTCGAAGTCGGAGAGTTGCTTCTCTATCTTCTTCTGTACGCCTGCAAGTGCACGTTCCTTGTCTTGAATAGTGTCACTCTTGACATAGTCGCTGAGCACACGCCCCTGCATGTTGTTGGTCTTGTATATCTTGCCGTCGTAGCGATTCATGGTAAAGAAGTCGTCGGCCGTCATGTTGGTAACGTTGTTGTAGTTGCTGGCCATCACAGGCAGGCGACTGAGGTAGGGCGCAATGTCGTCGTACTTCATCCAGAAGAGGGGTTTGGAAGTGGAACCGTCACCGAAGTCGTCGCTCTCCAGAAGGATGGGACAAATGGCTGTCACCTTGGTATTGTAAGTGCCGGTGCGCTGGTCGAGGTAAACGCTTTCCTTGACATAGTAACGCTTGACGAAGGCACTGGGCACGTCGTTGTCGGCCACGGTGTACTTGCCGTCCTTCTCCTCGTAGTAGATATAGTAACGGTCAAGCAGTTCCTTCACGTCGGTGATGCGGTCTTTCGCTGCAAAGGACTCGTTGCCGTCAAGCTTATAGTTGTAGGCGGACACACGTCCTGTGAGGAAAAGACGGAAGAGGTAGGTGAAGAGGTTGCACTGATTGCCTACAGGCTCCACGGGATAGTAGAGTGGGGCATTCTTGTCAAGGTCGAGGTCGAGTTGACGGTAGATGTCGCGTCGCCAGACCACATCCTCGGGCATTTCCTCGCTGGTGGGGAACATGAGGGCAGCGCGGTCGCTTGTTTGCTTTGCCTGCTCACCTCGAGTCTGTGCAGCTGCGTTGCTGGTGGTGGTTCTGCGTCTCGTAGGCTGGGCCTGCACACCAATGGCCAACATGGCCGCTATTGCTATCAAGAATAAACGCTTCATATCTGTCTGTTTGTGTATATAGTTCCTGTGGTTAGTTCACAATTACGTCCATAGCTCCGTTCAGGGTACGCTCGATGCCGTCAGGACCTACGGCGCGTATCTTCGTAATGAAGAACCGCTTGCCACGGCTGAGCTGGCGTATCATGTTCTTCTGACGGTCGGTGAAGGCCGAGCTCTGCGATATTTCGGGAACGGCATTACCCATGTTGTCGTAGAATACCATCTCGAAGCCGCGTACGGTGAAGGGGATGTTGAGCAGTCCGTCGTCGATGGCTGCACCCAAATTGGTCATGTTCATCAGCACCTGCTTAGCCAGTTTGCCGCCCATGAAGTGGGTGTCTCCATTCGGAATATAGGCTGTCGGGTCGGGCAGTTTGCGCACACGGAACTTGAACTTGCCCATCTCCTGCACGCGTCCCTCGGTCTCGGCACTGACTGCGATGATGGCCTCGCCACCCACATTCGTGGGACGGGCGATGAACTTGCCGTCACCCTTTTGGGTGAATGAGCCGCCACCCGACATGGTGACGTGCAGCTTGTTGCTGGGAATACCGGGAACGCTGACGCTCATGGGGTTGTCGTAACCGGCATACAGCACGTTCATGATGTCGGCACTGACCGTGGCACTGGGAGGAATGACGGTGTACTTCTGCGTAAAGTCGCGGCGTACCTTTTCTCCGCTGCCGTTTATGGTCTCGATATACCCTTGGAGGGTGAAGTCCCCCGTCGTATTACAGATGGTCTCGTAGAGTCCCTTGTCGTTCGTCAACTGGCGGCCACCGATGTATATGGTGGGGCGATTGGTGGTGTCGACAGCGGCCATGAATATCTGGGCCGAGAATCGGCCGCCCTGAACGACGGTCTGTGAACTGGGCACCACGTAGGCATTGACCTCGTTGACACGAAGGTCCTTCACGTCGATGTTGCTGACCAGTCCGTGCAACACCTCGCCTTCGGCATGACGCACGTCGTTCTGCAACTTGGTAAGCAGCGTGACGGCAGCCGACGTAGGCATTCCCTCAAACATGTACTCCTGCCAGTTCTTTCCCTCGGACTTACCTTTGGCAGGTACCTCGGTACTCAGGTTACTCTCTATAATCTTGCGCTGTCCAGGGTCGGAAACCATCTTGGTGATGCGTTCCCGATAGCTGTTGACGGCCCCGAAGAGCTCCTTTCCCCGTCCTTTCTGAGGGGCAAGCATGATGGTGGAGGCAGCTTCCAGGTCCTCCTGGTTGCGTATGTTGTGGACGTCGCCATCCTTTCCGTCGCTCTTCTGCACGATAGCCACCTTCAGTTCCTCAGCCATGTTGTAGAGCGAGTCACTCATCTGCTTGACATATTGAGCTTTGTCGTACCACTGTTTCACCTTTGTGGGGTTGGCCTTCATCTGCTCGTCGAAGTTCTTGTATATACCCTCGTTGGTCTGAATGGCATTCTGCGTGGCACGCTCTATGCCGTCGGACACCAAGGTGAAACCCTTCAGCACGTCGCTGCTGACGTTGAGGGCCAACATGGCCATCAGCACGACGTACATCAGATTAATCATCTTCTGACGGGGCGATATCTGTTTCTTTCTAGATTTAGCCACAGTTCTGTATTCCTAAATTAGCCTTTCGTTCGGGTTCTCATTCCTCTGTAGGGGGCACGCTGCCAGCTGCCGGGGAACTCATGTTCACGGTCAGTGCCTTTATCATACGGGCATAGACGTTGTTCAGTTCCTCTATCTGCTGTGCCATGCGGCGTGTCTGCTCGTCTATCTGCTCGATGGTAGCCACCTGTTTGCTGATGTTGCGCAGCTGCAACTCGTAGACGGTAGCGATGCCGGTGAGCGTGCGGTTGAGGTTCTCCATCTCCTCGCTGTCGGTGCTCATGCGTGCAGCCTGTGCCTTCACACGACCCAGTACTTCGGTGAGTTCGGTCAGTTCCTCGGCATAGTTCTTCACGGCCTTCTCGATGGCAGCGGGGTCGGTGGCCTTTATCTGGCTGGGGTCGATGCCCGAACCACCCTGCAACTGACTCAGAGCCAGCTGTGCCTGAGCGGCAGCCTGCCCGGCGGCAGCCAGGTTGGCAGCCGTAGCACTGAGGCTCTCACCCTGTGCAAGTGCAGCGGGATCGATGTCTCCGACGGGTACGCCACCCGTAATCACGGGACCGCCAGCCACGACAGGTCCACCGGCGACAACGGGGCCTCCGGCCACCACAGGTCCGCCCGTAACCACGGGACCGCCACCTCCGATGACAATGGGTCCACTGGTGCCACCCTCGACGGTTGCGCCTCCTTCTGCAGGAGCACCCACAGCCCCGCCACCCTGAACGATGACCTGCTGACCACCACCGCCATTTGCGGCAGCAGCGGCAGCGGCTGTCAGTCCGTCTACAGCCTCCTGCGTGAGTGCAGCTCCTCCTGCAGCCGATGCTGAAGTGTCAGCTACGCGCTCGGTGACACGCTCGAAACCAGAGATGATGAACACAAACACCTCAGTGCCCATACCCACGCAAAGCATGAAGTTGGCTCCTGTCAAGTGAAGTAGTTTGAACAAGGTTCCAAGGATGACGACAGCTGCTCCCCAACTATACGCATAGTTCATGAAGGTCTGTCCTGCCAGGGTATCCATCCATTTCTGGACGCGATCTATGAGATTCAATTTGTTTGCCATATTAATATTATATAAGGTCTTTCGGGTTATCTTTTACTACGGGAATTATCGCTTACCATTGAGCGCACGCAACGGAAACCGATGAAGCTGCGAGGCTGGTTCTGGTATTCATAGGAACGCCATGCCGAGCGTATCATGCTCTCGGGGTCTTTCCACGAGCCGCCGCGTACGCTCTTCTTCTTCAGTCGGTAGGGGTCCTCCTTGGCAGCGTTGTACTTGAGTTCGGGGTTCATGTCGCTCATGCTCTCCACACCGGCCTCGGTGTAGACGGTGCTCGTCCACTCGGCCACGTTGCCGGCCATGTCGTACAGGCCGTTGCTGTTGGCACTGAACGCGCCGCACTTCGAGGTTATCAGACTACCGTCCTCGGTATAATTGCCACGGTCGGGCTTGAAGTTGGCATAGTAGCAGTTCTTGTCGCTCTTCACCTCTCCGCTGTCCCAGGGGAAAAGCGTAGCGTTCTTGCCGCGGGCGGCATATTCCCATTCCACCTCTGTCGGCAGACGGTAGCGCTGTATCTGTTTGGCCATTCCGCCCAGTCCTTTCAGCAGGAAGTCGGTACGCCATGCACAGAAGGCATTGGCCTGTTCCCACGTAATGCCGACAACGGGATAGTCGTCGAACGTGGGGTTGCAGAAGTACAACTTCATGTAACGCTCGTTGTCGGCGTTCTGGAAGTCGTTCACCCAACACGTGGTGTCGGGATAGACATTGACGATGTAGGTGTTCAGGAAGTCCCACGGACCGCTCAGCGGACGAGTGATAGTCTCGCGGCGTATGTGACCGTCGTCGTCAACCCAGGCCGTGTCCTTGCTTATCATCACCACCGCGTTGGGGTCAACGGTGTGGTCGGTGTTCAGGTCACGCTCCTCCGGGTTGAGGCGATACTTACGCTGGGCTGCGGCCACGTAGTCGTAAATCTCATACCGATAGTTCAACTGGCTGGCATCCAGCATCACGGTACCGTCGATGGGGTGCGTGTAGTACAGGCTTTCTATGGCGCGCTGCTCGTCCTCGTTGGCTTTCTTCCAAGGGATGCTCTTGTTCCAGTTCAGGTGGGGAGTGATGGGGTTGCCCTCCTTGTCCTCCTCAATCTTGAAGGTCTCGTCGCCGCCGTATGCGGGATCGGCCAGACGCTCGCGGATAATGCTGTCGCGCACCCAGTTCACGAACTGACGGTACTTGGCATTGGAGATTTCCGTAGCGTCCATCCAGAAGCCGTCGACCGAGATGTCGCGGACGGGAGTCTCCGTTCCCCACAGCGAGTCGTTGTTCTCCAAACCTATCTTCAACGAGCCTTTCTTCACGGCAACCATGCCAAAAGGAGTGGGTTCGCTGTAGCCTGAACTCTTTACACCAGTAATCTCGCCACCTACGGCATTAGCCGACGTACCGGCTCCCATGCAGGCAGTCAGTGTCAGGCCGATGACCACAATGGCCAAACAGAATATCGGTTTTATCTTCATATAGTTTGTTTTATAATATTCTCACGCTTTTGTGAAGGTTCTTGCCCTTCTTGAACATGTTCATGTCCATCTGATATCCTATCACGAGTTCGTGTGTGCCGTTGAGCGCACCAATGCCGCCCGTGTATATTTCATACGAATAGCCTATCTTCACACCGTGGAACGTGGTGCCCAGCAGTACGCCGACCGAGACGGTGGGGCTGTAGGACAGACCGGCATACATGTGCAACTTTTCTCCCGTGTAGGCGAGTCGCGTGGTTATGTCGCCCCGCCACGCCAGCATGTCGGTACGCAGGATGGCACTGGTGTACAGTGCGTATCGGGGCTGGCGGAACTTTAGGTTGTAGCCTCCCGTCAGATAGTACAGCCGGCTCACACTGGTTTCGTTCATCTTGTTGTCGCCCAGCTTGATGGTGGGAGCCGTCAGGTGCATGGTGCTCAGCCCGGCATACCACTTGCTTTTGTACGTGTAGCGCAGTCCGAAGTCTACGTCCACCCCCGTACCGTCCACCTGACTGGTGGCAAAGGCCGGGTCGCCGCTGTCTATGACCTCCAGCTTCGAGCCGTCGAACGTCTCGTTCAGGAAGCCCACCCGGGCACCGATGCTCAGCTTGCCGCCCCACAGCGGTTGGTGATAGGCATATTGTACATAAAGTTTCTTGTTCGAGAACAGACCGATGTTGTCGTTCATGAACCCAACGCCAACGCCATGGCGCGGACCGACGAAGAAGAGTGGCATATCGGCCGTGGCCAACATTGTGGAGGGGGCACCTTCGAAGCCTGCCATCTGCATGCTATAGGCTGCCTGTATGTCCAGCCTCCCTTCCAGACCGCTGAATGCCGGGTTGAAGTAGCTTTGCAGCGCCCAGTAGTTGGTGAACGCCGCATCGTATTGAGCCTTCACGCTGAGGCTCATCGTCACGCCCACGGCCAGCCATAGCAGTCTCTTCATCGTCTTCTAATAACGATTTGCCCCCGCATATTATTGTACGCGAGGGCAAAAAGTTTTCGTTTTATCGGGGTAAAAAAGCGGTGTCTCTACTGGTGAAGCAGTATGTCCACCAGTTCGGTGACATCCGATACCGAGACTCTTGTGTTCTCGTCCACGTCCGAGGTGTACGTCTTCGCCTCCTTGCCGAGGATGATGTCCAGCAGCAGGTTCAGGTCGGTGATGTTCACTTCGTAGTTGATGTTCACGTCACCGCGCAGGAGGGCCTGCTTGTCTACCAGTGTCACCACGAAGTTGGAGAGCGTGAACCAGTAGCTGGTGGTGGAGCAGTTCAGTGTGATGACGGTCGATTCCGCGTTCACTCCGTCCACTGCCAGCGTGGTGTAGCCCGAGGTGCCTGAAGTGATGGTGGTTCCGTCGGCAGCCGTCACCACGGTTGTTCCTCCGGTGTGGTTCCGCGCGTCGAGAGTGTAGCCCACGATGAGGTAGCCCTCGGGAGCCGTCAGCGTCAGGGTCTCGTCGGTGTCGGCGGTGCTGGCTTTGTAGGCCATGTTGTAGCGGCTGTTCCAGCTGCTGTACTTGTCGACGGTTCCTGCCGACCGTGTGAGTGTCATTCCTGCCATGCCGCTCGAGGTGTTCGATGTCCATGTGGTGCCGCTCCAGCTGCCGTAGGAGGTGTCTCCCGTGGTTCCATAGACTATCTTCACATCCTTCGTCTCTATGGCCGGGGGGGCTTCATCCAAGGCTGGGATAAGACTGACAAGTTGGTCGCGCGTTATCTCCAGGAAGTTCAGGGGGTAGTGGTTGTAGTCGGTGTAGCCGCCAGCACTGTTGAGCGACTGGTCTTCGTAGAAGAGATAGAGGCTGCCGGGGTTGTCCTCCGTGCCACTCCGCTCCATCGTGACGTAGCGCGTGCCCTTGGTCTGCACGGTGAGAAACTCCGTCCAGTTCAGGCCTTGATCCGTACTGTAGTAGAGTTTCATGTTGGCATGCTGGCCGGTGGTCATCGAGTGGAAGATGACATCGGTCTTCCCTGTCTCCGACTGGCGCTGATAGTAGAAGATGTCCTGATTGTTGGCATACCCTCCTGCGCTGAGCTGCGGGTTGTTCCACTGCGTGCCCCACTGGAAGGAGAGGGTGCCGTCCTGGTTTTTCGTGTATGTAGCCGTGTTGAAGCCTCGGTTGTAACTCTGTCGCACGGAGCCGAGCAGAGTGCCATCGCCCGTCTGGATGATTTTGGCCTCGTCGCCGCCCGTGAACATGGGGGTGGGACTGAAGTACCACGTCTGGCCGTCGTCGGTGGAGTAGAAGATGTAGTCCTGCGAGTTGCTCGTGTGCTCCGTGGCGCTGGTCATGGTCTGCGCCGGGATGAGGTACATGAGGATGCCGTCACTGGTGTAGAGACCGCGTCCGGAGGTGACGAAGTAGTCATAGAGCCCATAGCCGGCATCCCCCACGGTGGATACGTTCTGGATGGCACCAGTGGCGTAGAGATCCACGGGAGCCACCTCCGTGTTGCTGCTCCATGTGACACCGTTGTCCTCGCTGACGGACATGCCGATGTGCTTCTGCCCGTAGAAGTAGCCGAGGTTGCCGGCCACGAAGAGGCAGTAGAGTTTGCCGTCCTTGCCCTTCACAAGACTGGGGTCGCCGTAGCCGCACTTGTCGTCGTCGCCGCCATTGGCGGTGGTGCCCAGCCCCTTGGCGATGGTGAGCGGTTCGCTCCAGGTCTTTCCGCCATCGGTGGAGCGACGCACGACGATGTCGATGACGTGGCCATTGCCAATATCCGTATAACTGTCGTAGCGCTTATCTGCGGCCACCACGATGCTGCCGTCGTCGGCCACCACCATGGCCGGTATGCGATAGACGCGGCTGCCGTTGTCGCGAGGCAGGAAGGGATAGCTGTGCGAGTTGAAGACCATGGCACCGCGGTCAGCGGGGTCGCCCACGGCAGTGAGGTCGAGGGTGGTTACGTTGTCGTTACACGTATAGGTAATCCCCGATACGGCAGCATCTATCACACTGCCCAACGCGGCATCGCTCTTCACGGTGGCCCCTATCCAGTAGTAGTGCGTGCCAGCCGAGAGGTTGCCTATCTGAAGTGTGGCAGACGTGGCGCTGACGGTGGTGGTGGCAATGGTGGTCTTGGCGGGTGCGCCGGTACCTGTGGAATAGATTTCCGGCGAATTACTGTCGGCTTCATAGAGCGTCAGGCTGGCGATGTTGTTTTCAGCCCCGTCCTTCAATGCAATGTTCATCGTTACGTCAGTGGCAGCCTTGAAGGGCTTGGCCGTGACGCGCAGCAACATGACCTCGCCGTCGCGCCCGACGGTCTGCCAACCCTGCTCCACCGTGACGTTGCCCTCCACCAGGGCCAGGTTGGGGTCGTACTGGAAGGTGACGCTTTGCGCAGAGGCATCCACGGTGCAGTCTATCATGCCTGTCAGCTCGAAGTCGCTGCTCTCGGGGGTGACGCCCGTGGGCAGGAATATCCATCCTCCACGATAGACCGAAGCCGGCCCTGCTACATCGCTGCGCAGACAGGTGATGGCTTGCGACTCTGGCGCACCGTCGCACACCATCTGCCAGGCTGCGAGACCTGCCGAGGCAAGGTCGATGGGATAAACCGTATATGCCGTTCGCATGGAGGTTGTCTCTCCGATGAAGTAGCTTGCTCCCGAGTTATACGGGTCGGCATAGTAGTTATTATCTGTCTTGAAGTAGTTGCCATTGCTGTATCCGCAGACGACATTGCCAGCCGTGGCGGATGGTGTGGGGAACTTGTTGCTGCCGTTGTCCGTGAGATAGCGGCCGTCGGACATTTGCCAGCGGTTGCTGTCCCAGCTGGTGTGGTCGATGTGCATGAAATAGGTGGGGTCCGTGATGGCGGGTTGCACATCCACGTTGCCCGTAAAGGTCAGCGGATACAATCCGTTGTAGAGCGTAGTGGAGGGATAGAGGTAGCGTCCGGCATAGCTGGCCGCACCGCTTTTGCTCTTTATCTGTATGGCATACCAGCCCGTGGCGCTGGGGAAGGATGTCAGGGGTGACTGGTTTTTCACCAGTCGGCCCACGGCTGCCGTGACGGCGGCGCTGGCATCGGCTCCGCTTACCTGTGTGATGGTGAAGTCGCTGCCAGTATCTTCATAGTTGAAAACCTTCGGATTGATGTTGATGTTGACACCTATCACGGCGGCGTTTGTGCCGCTGACGGGGTCGGTGGCTGCCTTGATGCGATACGTGCCGTTGCTCTGGCTAAGCAGGGTCACGGCTACCGCATTTTCGCTGAATTTCCACACGTTTTGGTTGCTCTGGGCCATTGCCGTGGGGATGGCAAACTTGCCAGCGCCCACGTTGAAGAGGTAGTACTGCCCCTCGGTGCCCGTGGGATAGAACACCCACTGATGGTTGGCATTCGAATTGCTCAGGTTGGCACTGGCCACAAGGTTGACATTCTCCGACGACCCGTCATAGACCAATGCACCACGATTGGAGTTGGTGTTGTTGATGGTATATACCTCGGTGAGCTGTGGTGCCCAGGACTCCGTGAAGTCCACGGGATAGAAGGCCCAGTCGTTGTTGCCCCCCGTGGAGGTGGGCACGCTGCTTCCCCAGCCCACCACCGTGGCATCGCCTGCCGTGGTGTCGTTGGCGTCGAGGATGATGCCGGTGCTCTCGCTCTGCAGGTAGAAGTGTCCGTCGGTGGAGCTAATCTTCTCCACGGTGATGCGTTCCGACTTCACGGCTGTCGTGGGCACGGCTGTGGACTGCGTGATGCTGCCGAAGTAGTTGCCCAGTCCCGTCTGCAGGTAGTACATGCCGTTGCCCGCGTCGGCCAGGCGCACCAGGTACTTGGCGGCTGCCGTTGCCGAGCCCGAGGGCACGGTGTTGGTGTTGTAGAGGGTGTGGGATGAGACGTTTTCGTAGAGGTAGCCGTGATAGGCTCCGCGGTCGAACATCACGTACCACTGCCCCGTGGAGAGCGAGGAGGCCTCGGTGGACGATACGCTTACGTCGTAGCCGTCGAAGTCGCTGAAAGCGGTCGACGAAAGGGCGATTTCGTAGATTTTCAGCTGGTTTACGCTCGACGTACCCTCGCTCCAGGGGTGGACGTTGCTGCCCGAGCGGTTCCAGCTATTGCCGTTGCAGCTGGGATACACCGCTCCGTCGGAGTAGTTCAGGCTCCAGCTGCCGGCTGTCGACGAGCCGATGTAGGTGTTGGCATTGGTCGTCGGGGTGCCCCAGTAGTTGCCTGTGTAGTAGTTCTTCACTTGCCAGGTGCCGTCGCCGTTGCTGGTGAAGTAGTAGACGGCGCTTTCCGTGGCATCGTTGTCGCTCTTCCCTGTGTAGGCCGAACCTGTGTCCTTCATGTAGCCCGAGTTTCCGTTGCCCACGTACTGCACGATGTAGGCACTGCCGCTCACGAGGTCGTCCTCGGAGGTCACTTGGTCGCCCACGGTCACTGAAGCCTGGGCCCATGCGGAAAGAACCAGAAGGTTGGACAAAAGGGTTAATAAAGTCTTCTTCATATACATTAATATTAATAATAGGCACACTTGCGAGGGCAAAGATAAGGTTTTTTTTTCATATACCGAAATAATCGGGGAGAAGATGATGCACCTCCCCGTTATTTCCTCCGTATCGCCGCGTTGTCTGATCCGTGGCTCCCGCAGGTTCGTAAAGTAAGATAGTTATCTTCCTGAAACAAGATAGTTATCTTTCGGCAACAAGATAGTTATCTTTCGGCAACAAGATAGTTATCTTACAGCAATAAGATAGTTATCTTAAATTCTTTACAAATCGGTGTTCCCCTCCCGAGACCGCGTTGAAGGGTCGCCAACGTAGTGTGGACAGAAAACAGGCGGTGCGGCATCCTGCAAGCAGAATACCGCACCGCCCGTTCACCTCGCGGGTGAGTCTCGTGTATGCCTCTTAGTACTCGTCCTCGTTGAAAACTTGTTTTGCGACGATTTTGTACTGATTAATACACGACAAAGCTAAGCACTATCGAGAAAGAGCAGCAGGCGGTTGATGACATTAACGCTGCTTACCCCGCTGT
>ERZ842401.1423-NODE-1423-length-34339-cov-8.499737_pt1 | contig 34339 bp, 30 predicted proteins | sample MGYA00521270_ERZ842401 | MGnify/ENA primary metagenome ERZ842401 (study PRJEB31892, sample SAMEA3878208) | bioreactor metagenome | biome: Moose rumen | place: Sweden | collected 2011-10 | study: EMG produced TPA metagenomics assembly of the PRJEB12797 data set...
ATATACACCCCAAATCCCTGTTTGTCAATACCCCAAACAAAATTTTTTTCAAAGCAACTTTCCCATTGTGACGCCCTTTCCTTAAACCACCCTTAAAAAATGTAGAGCGGCTCGTTGATTTTTGCGGCGATTCGCTCCTTAAGGAGGTGAAATCCGCGTAAAAGTGTCGTCGGCTCAATCTGCGCTATGCAATGCGGAACATTCGCCAGGCAACCGGAAGAATCATAAAAGTTGAGGTTCTTACACTCCGTAAGCATGTGACGCGGTTGAACAACGACGCTCGGCACGCCGTAGGGACAAAAAACACGCGGGGCGTCGGTATGGCGAATCGGCAAATCGGCGGCGAAACAATTCGGCGTAAGTACGGGACAGCCCACGGCAGCGGCAAGGTGAATCGTCCCCGTGTCGTTGCCGATGTGCGTTTGGCAAAGGCTCAAGACCGCCGCGCTCTGCCGATAGCTGATTTTGTTCGTCAAGTCGATAACGTTGTTCGCGTAAATATCGGGCGCGACGTTTCGGAGCATAGCCGCCGACTGCAAATCGGCTTGACCGCCGCCCAGAATTACAAAGGTTGCCGTCGGCTCCTCGTGAAGAATCAGCTCAAGGAGGCGGGCGTACATTTCGGGCGGATAATGTTTCTTGCCGTTGGTGCCGCCCATGTTCAACGAATAAAGGTTACCCTCGGCTCTGCGCAACAGCGACACGGCGACAGCAACATCTGCGGGTGTATGCCAAACCTCGAGCTTGCGATTGGTAATAGGCAGGCGCGTAACGTGTTCAAGTATAGAAAAGAATCTGTCCGCCATGTTCGAGCCATACGGGATTTTAACGGCGAGGTCGGTCGCCAAACGCATGAGAATTGCCGTTAAGTCGGTCGGTTCGACGGCTTGCCAATGTTCGTGCTTAAGTGCCGTCACGCGGATTTTTGCTCCGCTCATGTACATAAGCAAAAACGTCTTGGGATGAAGAGCCAATGCAAAGCAGATATCGAAACGTTGTTCGAGCAAGCGGGCGGCGGTTTGCAAGTTCAATTCATAAAATTCGGGGAGGCTAAGCGGCAAGACGCCTTGGGGGTCGGTAATAATCTCGTCGACGTAGGGGCAAGTCTCCGCGAGATTAAACGACGCCGCACGGACGAGCAAGGTTATACGGGCATCCAGATAAAGGCGACGAATTTCACGAATGACGCCCGTGCTCAATATGAAGTCGCCGACGCCTGTCTCTGTCAAAATAAGTATATTGCCCCCCCCGATTTGTCATGATTGTTATAGTTTGTCTCTGTGCGATAGCCCGCCGCCGCGAATTTGGGCTCCATGAAGGCTAGGAGCTCGTGGGGGTTGAAGGTTTTAGTTTGGAGAATATGGTCGCGGAATTGAGCAAAGCCATTGATGACAAGCGCGATATTTTCGTCGTTCGGTGAGTTCATGATTATCCCTCCCAAAGATTGATTGCGACGAGTATATCACAAAAAAATTTTTTCGTGTCAAGCAGGAGTTTTCGACATTTGCGGCGAACGACCCCTTGGGGTTTTGGGGGCGGTTGGTTAAAGCCGGTCAGCCCCTCCCCTCCGGGAGGAAGTTGGATGAATTACAGAGAGTTATGGTTCAGCAATAATGAATCAGATCACGGTTGGTACACTTGTGCGAAGTGCGGGAAAAAGATTCGGAAGGCGGATGCCGACATTGATCACATTGTTCCGCAGAAGCACGGTGGTGAAGATAAGCTGTATAATTTGCAGTGCTTGTGTAAGCATTGCAACAGATCAAAGCAGGCAAGTATGGAAGACACCTTGCCCGACCTTGCAAAGACAAATGGTAAGCGTCTGGTTAAAGCCGTTAAGAAGAATGCGCGGTTCGTCAAGTTGAAAGTCGTCGAAGGCGTGAAGTCCGTCGCTAAGAAAGACACCGCTAAGAAGGACACCGCTAAGAAGGACACCGCTAAGAAAGACACCGCTAAGAAGGACACCGCTAAGAAAGACACCGCTAAGAAAGACACCGTTAAGAAAGACTCCGTCAAGAAAGACACCGCTAAGAAAGACACCGCTAAGAAGGACACCGCTAAGAAAGACACCGTCAAGAAAGACACCGCTAAGAAGGACACCGCTAAGAAAGACACCGTTAAGAAAGACACCGTTAAGAAAGACACCGTTAAGAAAGACACCGCTAAGAAGGACTCCGCTAAGAAAAGCACGAACAAGAAAAAATGAGAGCGAGCATCAGAAATGCCCGCTCTTTTTTGTCGCGCAGATCAGACAGCCGTCCACGACTTTGCAGTGCGATTGTAGCGAATAGCCGAGCCGTCAGCGAAAGCAACAGCCGTGTTCGATTGCCCGACGACCGTCAAGACATCGGAGCCGACACCTATCAACATGCCGCTGTCCGTCTCTTGCAACAAAGTTAAATCACTCAAAGTCACGTTGTAAAGATTGATGAGGTCGTCGTCGCCGACGTTGCAGAAAGTATCATTGCCGACGCCCGCGCCGAAGCAGAACACGTCCGCGCCCGCGCCGCCATAAATCACATCGTCGCCGAAACCGCCCCATAACACGGAATTGTTGCCGCCGCTGATAATCACGTTGTTAAGCGCGTCGCCGATAAGAATGTTCGCGCCGCCCGACGTGCCGGCGTCAATGACCTCAATGCCCGAATAAAGCCCGTTGCCGAGATTTATGCCGACACCCGCCGTCAAGACGTGGAGCGCGTCAAGATTGGCTCCGCCGAGGTAAACCATACTGTCGCCGTCGTAAATGAAATCGTTAATGGTGTTAGTGTTGCCGATTTTGGCGTAAGCGGGCGTGAAGCCGTCGACCGAGTACTTGATAACGGCGTTGATGTTCGCGTCGTCGACAGCAGCAGTGAAAGTTCCGCCGTCGGGCATTAACGCCGCCAATATATTTCCGTCACGCAGGAAGCCGTTCGCGCCGCCGATAAAGCTCAGCATGTCGCCCGCAGCCCCCGTTTGGACGTTCAAAGCCACATCGTTGCCGCCGCTCAAGTACCAGAAATTATCCTGCCCCGCGCCACCGACTAACGTATCGTCACCCGCCACGCCGCCCCAAAGCGTCGAGCCGGCATTGCCCGCGATTATATAATTGTTGTTCGCGTTGCCGCCCAGGAAGTGCGAATCGGTCATAGCCGAGGCGTCAAGAATAATCGCCGCCGCATTGCCGTAGGGACTCGTCGCGCCCGTGAACGGATTGACGCCGCCTAACCAAACGTCCTCGCCCGTCGCGCCGGTAATTTTCATTGTCACGCCGTTAAAGGTCACTGTCGCCGTCGGAGTAATCTGCGCGGAGGTCACGGAGGTCACGGTCGGAACCTGCGCGGAATCGGTATCAATCGTGTCGGTCGTAGAAATGCTTACGGCAGGGTCGCGCCCTTCAGCCGCCTGCTTAGCCAAATAGCGCAAAGCGATATAGCCCGCCGCATAAGAGTTGACGCCGGTGCCGGACATCGCGCTTTTTAAAGCCGCCGCATTGTTCGCAAGAGTGTTTATCTGCGAATAGCGTTTATCGTCGATACCGTGAACAAGCTCCGCCGAGCCTTCCTTGAAGCTTACGGGCAAGTGGCTGTACCAATCGACGTTCGCGCTCATGACGGCGTGAACCAACTCGTGAGCTATCGTCCTGTCGAGGGTGGTGAGAGCCGCGCTTGAGCCGACGCCGTTTGGGTTGCCGGTGTCGATACCTTCGTAATACTGCATGTTGATATGGAGTTGGAGAGCCGTCGACTTTTGCCCGCTGCTGTAGAACGACGACGCCATCTTGCCGTCGGCGGTGTTGTAAAAGGAAACGTCGAGCGTCTTGACGGTGGTACCCGCCTCATTGAAGTTGAAGCCGAACGACGAATCAATCAGCGCGAGACTTTCCTTAATCCACCAGGTGTAGAGTGCGCCGACAATCCATTGAGCACTTGTGCTTAAGCGGCTTTGGTCGGGGACGTTGACGGTCAAGCCGTTAATGCTGAAGCTCGTCGAGGCGGGATAAGTCCACGCGCCGCTTTCGGGGACAATATTATCTGCAGTCTTTGTAGTGGAGCCGCCCGCGTCCGAGCCGCTAATCGCGCCGGTGTCCTCATTGCCGAGGATAATCTCGCAACAATTCTGCAGGAACGTTGCACCGCCGCCCGACGCCGCGCAATCGCCCGCCATGGTATCAATCAGCTCCGACCAGCTTTTGAAGTTGGAAACAGCGGCAACCGCTTGGTCTAAGGCGGCAGTCCCGCTTAGCGTCGTATTGTCGAGCGCATTCATGAAGTCTTTTATCACAGTTTGAGCTGACATGTTCATAACCTCCTTGAGAATCTTTATAACACAATCGCCGCGCAGATTCAATCAAGCACCATGCAATAACAAATTATCGTTTGGTAATTGACAAAAAAAAAAAAACAATTACAATGTTTCCTTGGTGAGGCATTGTAATTATTTTTTTATGTAGGAGAGGCGAGCATGGGCAAAAAGAAGGTTTATATTTTTATCACGTGGACTGTTTTTGAAATCGGCGGGACGCAAATGTACACCGCTGGCAAGTCAGATTATCTGCAAAAGCACGGCTGGAAAGTTCATTGCTTTTTTTTGGGAGCGCGTGAGGGCAAATCGCCTATTCCGTCTTTAACGCAGTATGTTCGGACAGGGGGCGGAATGTACTTTTTGGGAATGCCGCCTTACAAGCTGAAAAAGCACGAGCAAGAGCATTGTTTGAATTTAATGGTGCAACGACTTGAATTTGTTCCCTTCCAAGAATACGACATAATAATCGAATCACATTCGGATATTTTTGGCTATTGGGCGGAGCTTCTTGCCGCAAAAATAGGGGCGCGACACTTTTTTGTTTGTTGCAATGAAGTTTATCGTTCGACGCCTATGGTGCCGGGCAAAACATACGTTGACAATCTTAATTATTTCTATTTCAAGTGGAAACGCAATGAACTTATCGGTGCCGAAAAAGCCTTGCAGAAACTGTTCAACGGCTACAAAAACGTCACCGCGCCCTTGGTCAAAATTCCGCCGACCATTCGCGAAATGGACGCCGTTCAAGATGTCGCCTTCCCGATTGAACGGATTCAACGGCTCGATTGGAATATCTGTCACGTGGGCAGGGCGGCGAAAGACTACGTTCCCGCCGTCATTGAGGGCGTAGGTGCATTGGCAAAGCGTCATCCCGATAAACGAATCAATTTTATACTGGTTGGCAATGCCGCCTCAAGGCGTGCTCTGCTGGAGCAAACCTTCCGCGCTCTGCCCAATGTTTTGGTTACTGCCCTCGGCGACATGGTGCCGATACCGCGAATCTTATTCACTAAGGTTGATGTGGTGTGCGCAATCAGCCAATCTGCGCGGTTTACGGCTAACGAGGGCGTGCTGACAATTTTGGGCAGTGCAAGCGACCCCAAGCGGACGCCCGGCGTCCTCGGCTACGACACGGAGCAGCAGGTCTACGGCGAAGGTACCTTTTCCTACGTTGAGGCTTTGGAAAATGTTTTGCTCAAAAAGCTCTACGCCGGCAAGCAATACAGTTTGCCCAAGCTCAAGCCCGCCGCCGAGTACTACGACAATTTTTGGACGATAGTTAAAAATGCGTCGCCCGTCAAGGAGTATTACACTGCGCGGCTCACTCAGGAACGAATCCGTAATTGGGCGGCGATTTTCCCATTCGGCAGCATAGCTCGCGGTTCCCGAATCATTCTCTTCGGCGCGACCGAGATCGCCAAGGATTATCGGCGGCAAATCGAAAGTCAGCAAAATGCTCCCGCCGAGTTCGGCAAGGAATATGTAAAGCTCCTAATGCCGCGTCCGTATTGCCAAGTTGTCGCGACTGTAGACGAACACCCCGACGAATTTGATAACGAAGTTGTCGGCGCGGAAAGACTTAAGGCGCGGGATTATGACGCCATAATTATCTGCACATACCCCGCGCAGGCTCAAGCCGCCGCCAATAAGATTCGTCAAATCGTCCCCGATATGGCTAACAGAATCGTCTTCAATCTTCAGACCGTGCAGACTTAAGGGGGCTTCGTAAGTGATTCCATTCAACGTTCCTCCGTTCGTCGGCGACGAGCTTAAATATATCGAGCAGGCGATTAACCTGCACAAAATCAGCGGCGACGGTACGTTTACCAAAAAATGTAACGCGTGGCTTGAAGAAAGATTCGCGGCGCAAAAAGTTTTGCTGACTACGAGCGGGACGAGTGCGCTTGATATGGCGATGTTGCTTTGCAAGTTCAAGGCGGGCGACGAGGTTATTCTGCCGAGCTACACGTTTTCCAGCACCGCGACCGCGATTCTGGTTGGCGGAGCGGTTCCCGTGTTCGTCGACATTCGACCCGATACCATGAACATTGACGAGACCAAAATCGAGGCGGCGATAACCGAACGCACGCGTGCGATTGTCGTCGTGCACTATGCCGGCGTCGCTTGCGAGATGGACGCCATTATCGACATTGCCAAACGTCACAATCTTACGGTGATTGAGGACGCCGCGCAGGCTGTCATGAGCACGTACAAGGGGCGGGCTTGCGGCACGCTCGGCGATTTCGGTTGCTATTCTTTCCACGAGACGAAGAATTATTCAATGGGCGAGGGTGGCGCGTTGCTGATAAAAAATCCCGCCTATAACGAGCGAGCCGAGATTCTGCGCGAGAAGGGTACCAATCGCTCCAAATTTTTCCGAGGGCAAATCGATAAGTACACGTGGGTCGACGTCGGCGACAGCTACTTACCGAGCGAGTTAAACGTTGCTTATCTTTGGGCGCAACTTCAGCGGGCGGAGGAAGTCAATCAAAATCGTTTGGCTACGTGGCAATTTTATTATGACGCCTTTCAAGACTTGGCGAGCGCGGGCAAAATCGAATTGCCGAGTGTCCCGCCGCATTGTCGCCATAACGGGCACATGTTTTGGCTTAAGCTTAAGGATTTGGAGGAGCGCACGCGATTTATCGAGCACATGCGCGGCGAGGGAATCGGTTGCGTATTTCACTATGTCCCGTTGCACTCCGCACCGGCGGGCAAAAAGTATTGTCGTTTCTGCGGCGAAGACGTTTATACCACGCGTGAGAGCGAGCGGCTTGTCCGACTGCCCATGTATTACGGCATGACGCAACATGACTCCGCGCAGGTTGTTGACGCCGCGAAAAAGTTCTTTCCATAAGGAGGAGTTATAAAATGCATAGCTGCCATACCCCTCCCCGTATACCGTTCAGGATAACCGACGACCGCGACGAGATGGAAAGTCTCGGCAGGCAGATCGTCACAGCCAATCCCGACATTTATACCGACAGAGTGGTCGGCGTTATTCGCGGGCACATAGCTAAGATGATGCCGAACGCGCCCGCCGAGGATAAGGAAAATATTTTCTACCGCTCTGTCTATGACTATTGGGCTTACGGTTCCTTGATAATGGAAGAATTCGCATATAATTTTTTCAGCAAAACGCATGCGCAAAAAAAAGAATACATCACCAAGAAGAATTTTTCGCCCTACTATAACCATCTGAACGATTTAAAGGTTGCGAGAAATCTTTTAGCCAACAAATATAATGCCTATAACTACTTTAAAAATCACTACGTGCGAGATGTTTTTCTGCTCAACTCGGAAACCGATTATGGAAGCTTTGCATTGTTTTCCGAAAAGCATCCGGAATTCGTTGTGAAACCTGTGACTTTTGATTCCGGTCGTGGCATACATAAAGAATCGCTGAATGACTATAAAAATTGGCAAGACATGTTCAATAAGCTCCGCGCCGAAAGAGATTTTTTGGAAGCCAATTTGCCTAAGAGAGACTTTCTTTCTGTTGAGCATGTTCCGGCTCTCCTTCTTGAGGCAATCATAGAGCAGGTGCCTGAAATGGCTGCGTTGCATCCCGCTTCTTTAAACCTTTTGCGCATAACTACGGTAAATGTTGGCGGAAAAATTTCTATTCTGTACGCCTCGATCAAAATAGGGAGAGATTATCATTTTTTAAACAACCCCGCTGTTGGCGGTTTTTCTGCAATGGTAAATCCTAAAACAGGAATCGTAGAGACGGGATTATTTGACGAGTTTGAGCATTCGCAATTTCCGCTCGAACGTCACCCGAATACAGGCTTTAAGATAATTGGCTTCCAAATACCTCGCTGGAATGAAGTGCTGTCTCTTTCTGAAGAGCTGGCAAAAAAATTGGAAACCATAAATTACGTCGGCTGGGATTTTGCACTTACCACGGCGAACGGAAGAGAGACATGGTGTGTTGTTGAAGGAAATGATTATGGTGGCGTTGTGATGCCTCAAATAGCTTACGGCAGAGGTATTCGGAGCAAGTTTGAAGACCTTATCGGCTGGAAACTTGAAAAGCAATTTTGGTGGCAATGATTATATGAGGTGGTTCAATGAAGAAAGTTTTGATTGTGGGAGCGGGCGTCGGGCAAGTGCCTTTCCTGGAGATTTGCCGCGCCAAGGGCTACGAAGTTATCACGGTCAGCATTCCCGGCGATTATCCCGGCTTTAAATTTGCGGACAAGATTTATTACGTCGACATCCGTGATAAGGAAGCTGTTTTGAAAATCGCTCGGGACGAGAAAATTGACGCCGTATTGACCGACCAGAATGATGTCGGTGTCGTGACGGTTGCATACGTCGCCGAGAAATTGGGCTTGCGCGGCATCGGCTATCAAACCGCCTTGAAATTCACCGATAAGTATTTAATGCGCCAAGCGGCAAAAGAGGCGGGCGTAGGCGTTCCGGAATTTAATCACGTGAGCAGCCTTGACGAAGCCGTCGCAGTCGCCGAGAGCATGGGTTATCCTCTGATGATTAAACCCGTCGACAGCAGCGGCAGCAGAGGCGTGCGCCGTATAAATTCCGCCGAGGACTTGAGACGCGAATACGACGCCACCAAAGCCTATTCCTTGACGGGCAAAGTGATTCTGGAAAGATTTATCGGCGGAGACGTTTATTGCATAGACGGCTACACCGCAGATTATGAACACCATGATTTGATTGTAGGCATCAGTTATAAGTTTGATTTGCCGGGCAGATTTATCCCTGCCATGCGCATATTTTCCTCGGCTAAGAGAGTGAGCGACCGCGTCGGAAAAATGTTGCTGGCTGAAAACAACAGGCTGGTGACCTCAATGAAATTGCCTTTCGGAATTACACATGCGGAGTACATTTACAATCCCGCCGAAGACAAAGTCTATCTGGCTGAAATTGCGGCACGCGGCGGCGGCAATTACATATCCTCCGACCTGACTCCTTTGGCGTCGGGCTTTAACATGAACGAGGCTCTGATTGACTACATCATCAACGGCAATGTGCGCAAGGTCGAGCCCGATAAGTTGGACGACAAAGTTGCGGCTTATGTCGACTTGGGCTTTCCGGCGGACGGCATTGTGCGCAGTATCGCGGGCTTGGAAGAGTTGAAAAATCTGCGCGGAGTCTTTAAGACGCAAATGAACGAGCTTTATATCGGCAAGCACGTTAAGCGGTTGACTGACGGCACCAAAAGATACGGCATGATACGCATTTGCGCCGACAGCGAAGACGAATGCCTCAAGATTATCGACGCGGTCAAAAATACTGTGCACATTGAAATTGAAACCGCCGACGCCACTCGGAAACAGATTTGGGGCAATATGAGATTCGGAGGCGATTAAATGAAAAAGCTCGCCGTCCTGCAATCTAACTACATTCCGTGGAAGGGCTACTTCGACATAATCCACGACGTGGACGAATTCATTTTCTACGACGAAGTTCAGTTCACCAAAAACGATTGGCGCAACCGCAATAAAATCCTAACTCCTCAAGGCGATATTTGGCTGACCGTCCCCGTCGGCATGAACAAAATCCATCGCTTGATCATCGACGTCGCCATAAAAGATTCGGCGTGGCAGCGCAAGCACTTCAAGACTTTGGAGATGGCTTATCACAAGGCTCCGCATTGGAAACGCTACGCGGAATTTTTGGCGTTCGTTTACCTCGAAAAGACTTGGACTTATCTTTATGAGCTGAATCGCTTTTTGATTGAGCACATATCGCACGACTTTCTCGGCATTACGACAAAGTTCACCGACAGCCGCGATTATCCGACTCACGGCGCGAAGCACGAAAAGCTTTTGAGCCTCGTCGAAGCCGCGCAGGCTGACTTATACGTTTCGGGACCGGCGGCTAAGGATTATATCGTCGCCGAGGATTATGACGCGGCAGGCATTCAACTTGTTTGGAAAGATTATTCAAATTACCCGCATTACGAACAGGGGGGGGGAATTCATTACGCATTACGTCTCCGTCTTGGACTTGCTCTTTAACGTCGGGGACGAGGCTCCGTATTACATTTGGGGTTGGCGCGAAAGCCATTGAAACCATAATAAGCACGTTATTTGATTTGGCACGACGAAAATCCGTTACGGGTAATCGGTTGCGTCTTTTTTGTTGTGCTTAAAATTCACGGGAGGTGTTGTCGTTGAAAATTACAGACGCGACGTGGGAGCAAAGGAATTTGGGCGTCACGTGTTACGAAATCACTTTTGAGCGCGACGATAAGCTTTCGGACGTGGCGGGCAGTTGGGATAAATTTTTGGAGCGTCAGTATCTGGTGCTTAAGGTGCCCAATTATCGCCCGGACATTGCGGCTTTCGTCCAAGCGCAGGGCGCGAAATACATTGAGACCGCGATAACTTTCAAGTGCGATTTGCGGACGTGGCAACTTCCCGCATCGTTGAAAGATATTTGCGGATTATCATCTTACGCGCCCATGAATGACGACGACGTTCAAGTCATGCTTGCCGAAATTCGCAAGGGCATTTTCAAGACGGATCGCATTTACCTCGATTCTTATTTTACGCACGAACAGGCGGCTCAACGTTACGTAAATTGGGCGACGGATATGCTGAACAGAGGGCACGTTGCTTATAAGGTGATGTATCGCGGCGAGGCGGTCGGATTTTTCAATGACGCTCTTGCCGGAGTTTATTCAAAATTTACGGGGACTGGCATGGGCTTATTCGTTCAGTACTCTACTCTGGACGCGGCGGCGCGTTATACAAAGCAACCCAAAGTTGAAGCCGTCGTTTCGAGCAACAACCCGGAGGTGGTTAATATCCGCATTAAGTTGGGCTGTTTGATTGGCAAGATGAACAGCGTATTTGTCAAGCACAACGATTAAGGAGGTTGCAGTCGGCAAGATGAAGTTCACATTTAAAAACAAACGAATCAGCGGAATTCTTACCGTGATACCGAAAAACGAATTGCGTTTCGAGGACGAGGCGGCAAAGTTTCAATCGACGCCCAAGCAGATGAAACGCTTAAAAGCCGTCATGGGCTTTGATAAGCGGCGCGTCGCGGAGGCGGGCGTTTGCTTTTCGGATTTGGCGGTCTTCGGGCTTGAAAAGCTTTTCGCCGAGGGCGTCCTTGCCAAAGCGGATATTGGCGCGATAATCCTCGTCACGCAGTCGCCCGATTATTTTCTGCCGCCAACGAGCAACGTCGTTCAAGGGCGATTAAATCTTCCGCGTGAGGTCTATTGCCTGGACATAAACAACGGTTGCGCGGGTTATATCGTAGGCTTGATTCAAGCGTTTCAGCTTTTGGAGCACATGACCGATAAGAAAGTCTTACTCATTGCGGGAGAGGTCGCGGGTACTCGGCGGCGCGTGAAACCCGGAGATGATACCAACCGCGATTTGCTGTTGTGGGGCGATGCCGTTTCAATCAGCGTTGCGGAAAATGATTTTGGCGGCGAAGGCAACCCGATTGTCGCGGGTGTTGATATGGACGGGACGCGCTGGGACGCTATCGTCAGCCCCAAGGTCAGCTTCAAGAAATTGGATTTCGGCGGAGAGTACATAAGCACTGCCGAACTCCGCTCTTCAATGAACGGCGGCGAGGTTTTCAAATTTACTCAAGTCGACGTGCCGCCCGCGATTGAAAAGCTCATTGCGGACGCCGGCAAATCCAAGGACGACATTGATTGGTTTCTGTTCCACCAGCCGAACAAATTTTTGGTCGAGACGGTTGCCGCCGAAATGAATATTCCGCTTGAAAAGACGCCGAGCAATGTTGTTTCAAAATACGGCAACGCCTCCTGCGCGACAATCCCGACGAATATCTGCATGAACTTGACGCCCGATATTTTGCAGAAAAGTTTCAGCGTATGTATGGCGGGCTTCGGCACGGGCTTGACGGTCGGCGCAATGACAATGCAAATTGGTGCGCTGAATTTCTGCGAATTCGCCGAGTATTGAGGGGAGGAGACTATGGAAAATTATGTGCTGATTAGCGGCGCGTCGAGCGGCATAGGCAGAGCGATTGCCGTAACGCTGTCCAAAACTTATCCGCTGATTTTGGGCGGGCGCAACGTCGAACGCCTGGAAGAGACGCGGGCAATGTGTAGCAATTCCGACGCGCATATTCTTTGGACGTGCGATTTATCCGAGGTCGAAAACATTCGCGACAACCTTACGGCTTTCATTAAAGCAAGCGATTTAAAGGTCGGCGGCTTTGTTCACTCGGCGGGGATAAACTTTTTCTCAAATTTGAACGGTGCACGTCTTGAAGACATTCGCAGAGTCATGGATATAAATTTCTTCGCGGCGGTCGAGTTGCTTAAAACGTTGACTGCCAAAAGAATCAACGGGAAGAATCTGAGGAACGTCATTTTAATATCAAGCATTGCCGCCTTCAAATGCTCCAAGGGCGAAGCGTTCTACGCCGCGTCGAAAGCCGCCGTGAATACCTTTGCCCGCGTGATGGCTGACGAACTCGCCCCGAATACCCGCGTCAATACGATAAACCCCGGCATTGTCCGCACCCCGATGATGAATAATCTTTTGGGCGACGCGGTTCATTTGGAGCAATATAAACGCAAGTATCTGCTCGGATTTTGTGAGCCGCAGGACATTGCCGATATGTCGGAATTTCTGATAAGCGATAAGTCGCGCCGCATAACGGGACAGCATTTCGTTGTTGACGGCGGAGCCACAATCGCGCTTTAATTTTTTAACGGAGGAACAAATCATGAACGAAGAGAAATTTCTGGCAGAGCTGGAAGAGATTTTAAACGTCGAGGAGCCGCTGACCATGGAGACCGAACTCAAAACTTTGGTGGAATGGGATTCGTTGACCGCGCTCATGTTCCAGAGTTTCGTTTACCAGACGACGAAGAACGCGCCCGCGCCTGCCGACATCAGGAAAGCCGAGACGATTCGGGATTTGTACGAATTCGTAAAGTAAGCTGAAATCGCGATTGAACAAGAAAATGCTTGACTTGCAAAAGGTTAGCGTTTATAATGCGTGGCGTTGACAGTTAAAAACGTCGACGCGGCGACATAGCCAAGTGGTAAGGCCGAGGTCTGCAAAACCTCTATCCCCGGTCCAATTCCGGGTGTCGCCTCCAACTTAGTGAATTCCGGCACTGCCGTTTATGGTGGTGCCTATAATTTTGACAGGAGCACCAAGATGTTCGAGGATCTCTCCCAAAACATTCAAGAGGCTTTTCGCAAACTGCGCGGGCACGGCAAGCTCACCGACGAGGACATTAACAAGGCTCTTAAAGATGTCCGCATGGCTCTGCTGGCGGCGGACGTAAATTACAAAATCGTCCGCGACTTTGAGAAGGCAGTTAAGGCTCGCGCCCTCGGCACCGAAGTCCTTAGCAACCTCACGCCTGCGCAATCCGTGATTAAAATCGTCGACGAGGAACTTGCAAACCTCATGGGCGGCAAGGCGGCTAAGCTCAATATCTCTTCGCGTCCGCCAACCGTTATCCTTATGGTCGGGCTTCAAGGGTCGGGCAAAACCACTTCCGCCGGCAAGCTCGCGTTGCTCATGAAGCGTCAAGGCAAACGCCCCGCGCTCGTAGCCGCAGATATTTATCGCCCCGCCGCCATTAAACAGCTCCAGGTCGTCGGCGAACAGGCGGACGTTCCCGTCTTCACCGAGGACATCAAGGACGCCGTGCAAATCGCCAAGGACGCCCTAATCTTCGCCAACAAGCACGCCCGCGACGTTCTGATTATCGACACCGCCGGACGCTTGCAAATCGACGAACGCCTTATGCAGGAGCTTAAAGACATCAAGGCGACCGTCAAGCCGCACGAAATTTTACTGGTCGTCGACTCGATGATTGGTCAAGAGGCTGTCAACGTGGCGGAGACTTTCCATAACGCGTTGGGCGTCGACGGCATTGTCCTAACCAAACTCGACGGCGACGCTCGCGGCGGTGCGGCTCTGTCAATCAAGGCGGCGACGGGTTGTCCGATTAAATTCGTCGGCATGGGCGAAAAGCTTGAGGCTCTGGAAATTTTCCACCCCGACCGCATGGCGTCAAGGATTTTGGGAATGGGCGACGTGCTCAGCCTTATCGAAAAGGCGCAGTCCACTATCGACGCCAAGACCGCCGAAAAGATGGTCAAGAAAATCAAAGCCGATGAGTTCACGCTTCAAGACTTCCTCGAACAACTTCAGCAAGTCAAAAAGCTCGGCTCGCTCAACGATTTGCTCGGCATGATACCGGGACTCGGCGGGCTTAAGAAAAAACTCACGGGCGTTGACCTCGACCTCGACGGCAAGGAAGTTAAGCACATGGAGGCGATTATCCTCTCCATGACGCCAAAGGAACGCGCCGATACAAGCATTATCGACGCCAAACGCCGCAAACGTATCGCGCTCGGCTCCGGCACCAAGGTCGCCGACGTAAACAAGCTCCTTAAGCAATTCGAGGAAATGCGCAAGATGATGCGTCGTTTCAAGGCAAGTCAGGCGCAAGCTCAACAGGCGTCAAAAAAAGTTAAGGGCAAAAAAGGAAAACTTAAGAAAGGGAAGAATAATAAGCCGCAGATGCCGAAACTCCCGAATCTCGGAGGGATATTGGGACAACTCGGCGGCAAGTTCCCCTTCATGAAGTAATAAACGCACATTGAAAGGTGGTGAGACAGTGGTAAAAATCAGGCTCAATCGTATGGGCGCGAAGAGACAACCTTTCTATCGTATAGTCGTGGCGGACAGCCGTTCGCCGCGTGACGGTCGCTTTATCGAAATCGTCGGCAATTACGACCCGACCAAAAACCCCGCCATCGTCAATGTCGACGAAGAGAAAGTTATCGCTTGGATTAAAAACGGTGCACAGCCGACCGATACGGTTCGCTCGCTCCTCAGCAAAAAGGGTATCATGAAGAAAATCCACGAAGAGCGCAAGGCGGTCAAGGCTGCAGAGTAAACATCGAACAAACTAGTTGAGGTAAAGGACAATGCAAGAACTTGTAACGGTGCTGGCAAAGGCACTTGTCGAAAAACCCGAGGCGGTGCAGGTTGAGGCGGTCGAGGAAGAGGATCGCACCATTTTGAAACTGCACGTCGCGCAGGAAGATATGGGCAGGGTCATTGGCAAACAAGGGCGAATTGCCAAGGCGATTCGGACTATAGTCAAATCCGCCGCAACACGCGAAAAGAAAAAAGTCACAGTTGACATCGAATGACACAGTTGGCGCGGTGAGCATTAAGGCTTGCCGCTTTTTTTATGCGCGGGGCTGTCCCCCCCTTTTAACTAAAGCGTGGTTTCGCGGAAAAATATTTTTAAACTACTTTCTTTCAGTGGCGAAAGAAAGTAGCAAAGAAAGCCACCACTGCGCGTGGTGCGGATACTAATCGCCGTTCCAACGTCCGCGCAACCCGAAGCCGCTTGTGCCGCTATGAAACCTTCCAGGTTTCAAGTCGCGGCGAGCCGCCATCCTTGGCGGCTCTAAATTCGCGGCGGATTTTCACCTAAATTTTAAGGAGGATTTATTATGAACAGCATCAAAATGACGGTACCGGTCACGGTCAAAGCGAAATTCACGGAGAAATTGAAAGCACGCCTCATCGACGAGGCTGTACGCGTCGGCGAACAAATGGAGCTTGAACTCAAGCAGATTAACCTCGACATGCAACGCGAACTCGACAAAAATCCGCAGCACGAGGCGCAAATCCGTAACTTCTTCAGTAACGAAATGGCTCCGCGTCAAGGGCGGCTCGACGAGGCAAAGCGTCGCAAGGAAACCTTTGAAAAATTGGCTTTGGGCGCGGAGATTATTCAGGGTACCGCCGAGCGTCAAGTTGAACTTAAAGTCGGCGACAATCTGCGCGAGGCTATGAACGTGGAGATTCTGGTCGAAGATGACAAAATCATTGCAATCCGCGGCTGAGATAATCGTCGGGAAAGTCGGAGCGGCTCGCGGACTCGACGGCACGCTGAGGATAATTCCGCTGACGGACTTCGCGGGGCGTTTCGACGACTTGACACAAATCACGGTCGGCGGCAAGCTCCTGCAGGTCGAGGCGGTTAAGCATATCGGCGGGCAACTCTTTATGAAGTTCGCGGGCGTCGACAGTCGCGAATCTGCGCGGAGTCTGACGAATCAATTCTTGACGGTTGACAGGAAGGACGCCGCGCCCCTCGCCGACGGGGAATTTTACACGTTCGACATTATCGGCTGTGAAGTCTTCGACGGCGATAAAAGGCTCGGCACCGTCACCAACGTCCTAAAGACCGGCAGCAATGACGTGTTCGAGGTCGACGGCAAAGACCTTATCCCCGCGCTGAAGTCCGTCGTCCGCGCCATTGACATCGCCGCCAAAAAGATTTCGATTGATACCCATGCTTATTGACATCATTACGCTGTTTCCCGAAATGTTTGCGGGCGTCTTCGGCGAAAGCATTATCAAACGCGCCGTCGATAACAATATCCTGACGCTCCGCTTTACTCAACTGCGCGACTTCGCCCTCGATAAGCACAAGCACGTTGACGATTCGCCGTTCGGAGGCGGCGCGGGTATGGTGCTCAAGCCCGAACCCGTCTATCGCGCCGTTCGCAACGTCCTCGCCAAATCTGACGATAATCTCTCCCGCAAGGTGATTATCCCCGACCCCGGCGGCGCAGTCTTCACGCAGGCTAAGGCTAAGGAACTCGCCGCGCTCGACCAAATTATTTTCGTTTGCGGACACTATGAGGGCTTCGACGCCCGCATTTACGACCTCGCCGATGATTTAATTTCTATCGGCGACTATGTGTTGACGGGCGGCGAACTCCCTACTATGGTTATCGTCGACGCCGTGGCGCGTATGTTGCCCAACGTCTTGGGTTCGGCGGAGTCCGCGCAGACCGATTCGTTCTTCGACGGTATGCTCGGCTTCCCGCAATACACCCGCCCCCGCGACTTCGAGGGCAAGCTCGTCCCCGACGTTCTGCTTTCGGGCAACCACGCCGAAATTAAAAAGTGGCGCACCGCTCAAGCATTGACCTTAACGCGCAACAGGAGACCGGATTTGATTAGGAATTAGGAAGTAGGGATTAGGAAGTAGGAATGAATGACACCAAAAAAATTGCGGCGGCGGCAGCCGTCGTTTTGATTGTATTGACAGCCCTGGGCGTCGGCATTTACCAAAACATGCAAGTGCTTGCCGCCCGCCCCGGCACCGCCACTCAAGAGGCTCGCAAGGCTCTGGACGCTCACGACCTCGACGCCTTCCAAAAATACGTCGACACCGATAAGCTCCTCGAACAAGCCGCCGAACAAATCTTGACCGAGCAGATTAACTCCGCGCTCACGCCCGCCGCCTATTCCACCGGCGACATTCAAGAACGCTACGAAAATCAGCTCAAGCCCGACTTTATCAAATCTGCGCGGGCGGCTCTGGAAGAGTACATCACGACCGGCACCGTAACTTTCCCCGCCACGCTCACCGAGGCGCAACGCTTCCTTAAAAAATCGGGCGTCGCCTCCTGCGAAATCAAAAGCGTTTCCAAGCCGCATTTGGAGGGGCACGTAAAATATTCGACGGTTATTTTCTACAATCCGCAAATGAAGTTCGGCTTTGAGCTTGAGTTGGAGCTGACGGAATCGGAGGAAACGGGCTGGCGCATCACCAATGCCAAGGGCTTCGACGATTATTATAACGGCTATCGGCGGGCGTTGCGTCACAAGCTCGATTCGCTCAATATCCCGCTCGTCCGCCAAATCGATGAAACTTTCCACGTCAAGGGCTTCACGGTCGAAAGCGCGGGCGGCGACGAATACGGCTTTTCGCAAGACCTCACTATCGGCATAAAGGCGGACGTCAAGACCGATAAGCCGCTCGATAAGGTCGTCGGCACCGTCACGCTCGTCGGCAAGGATAAGCGCGAAAGCGTTGCCCCCTTTACTATCGACATGACCGACGCCGCGCAGGGCGTGCAGACTTTCAACGTCTCAAAGACGCTCAACCCCTTTATCAAGGCTGACGCCGACGCCATGAAACACGGCTTCCGCAAAAAGGATATGCACATCGAGGTTACCGAGGTTCACTTCGCCGACGGAAACGTTATCAAGCTCCTTGACGAACTGCCCGACGACCTCAAGGAATAATCGCGTTGAAAAAACATAATGCCTGTAATATAATTCGCCACGATTTACGGCGAATTTTTTTTACGTTTGGAGGTGTCGACTTGCCGAAATTAGATGTCGTACTCGTGGTGCTCAATGTTGCCCGCTTTAAAGAAGCGTTGCGGAGCTTGAACGTGAACAACGCGAACCTCGCGGCGATTGTGGCAGACGGCGGCAACGGCAGTACCATGACCTTGGGCGGCAGGGAAGTCCCGATTCTGTCCTTCGCGAAGATTAAAATCCTTTTGGACGCGGGCGACAATTTTGTTTGGCTGATAAACGGCTTTGACAGCAACGTCGGCGATATTTGGAAGGCAAAAAAGTTTCTGATGGACGGCGGCGTCCCCGAAGACAATATCGTCAACTTTGAAATTCTGCCGCACCTGTCGAACGCCTGGCTTGCCAATCTGCGCTACGTCGAGGCTAACGGCGCGGACATTTTCGCCACGGGCATCAGTTACGCCGAGGTCGGGCTTGACTGGCGGTATATCCCCCACGCCGCCGGCAGAGCCGTCAATCTTGCCTGTTCCAATCAGGATTTGCGCCAAGGCTACCTCACGGCTAAGCACGTCTTTGAACACGTCGCGCCCGGCACGATTAAGTTTGTCCTTATCGGCTTGACGCCCTACTCCTTCCGCTACGACAACGCCGAGGCTTTTTCCGTCTGTTCGCGCAATCTGCAATACATGCTTGCCTTGGACGCGCCACCCGTCACCTTGCAAGATAAGCTTTTGGACTTTCTGGTCAGCGAATCCGTTAAGGCGAAGTTCCTTGCCGCCGCGCAAATCGATTTGAATCTCGACGGCTTAAAGAATGTCACCCATAAAGTAATGCCTGCGCAGGCTTTGCTTAATTGGGAGGGCGAGCTGAACAATCTGATTAAGAAGCCGCGCCCGCAAGTTGCCGAGCAGAATTTTCAAATCCTGCATGAATACATCGACCTATGCCGCGATAACGGAGCGCAACCCGTCGGCGTGATTCTGCCCTTCGCGCCGATTATCCGCAAGCACTACGACGAGCAACTTTTGAGCAATTTCCGCGAGGCACTGCGCCAACTTGACTTCCCTTGCATTGACCTGTTCGACTTGGAGCTTGAGTATGATTGCTTTTACAACACGGCGCATTTGAACTTGCAAGGCGCGGCGTCGGCGAGTACCGTTTTGGGCTTGCGGCTCTACGGCGAGGGCATTATCCGCACCGAAGACTTTTGCGATATGCGCTACAGCTACTTTGAGACGCTTGCCGAGCTGTTGTCCAAGGAAAATTACAACGGGCTTTTGGAGCAGGTGTTGGAGCTTTCGGCGGAGCGGCTCAGGCGCAAGGATAAGATTAAGGTCGGGTTTGTGCTTCACGATTCGGCGATATGGTGCGGCGACGATTTGTATAATCGCCTTGCCGCAGATAAGCGTTTCGAGCCGACGATTTTTCTTTGCCTGCGCACCGACAGCCTAAACGACGAGCTGATTGTCAAGGACTTCCGCAACGGGGCTAAGCAATTCGGCTCTCGCGGTCTGAACGTCACGCCGTTGCCCGAAAGGAATTCCCAAATTCCCGACCAGGACGTCCTTATCTATCTGACGCCCTACCTTGAGATTTTGCCCGACGCCTTCCGTTTGGAGAATGTTTCTGCGCGGACGCTGTTGTACTATATCCCCTACGGCTTCAACAACACCACGTTTAATATCTGCAACGAGCCGGTCTTTCACGTTTGCCGCCGCCTTTTCTTCGATTCGCAGTACCACATCAACTTGTTTGAGCAGGAGTGCAGTACGGGCATGTCACGCGGCGTTTACAGCGGCTATCCCAAGCTTGACTTCTTCTTTAAAAGCCGCGCAGATTCAAACTTTACGTGGAAGACGACGCGCCATGACGCCAAGAAAATCATTTGGGCACCGCACTGGTCGATTGACAACGGCATTTTTTATTCCACCTTCCAATGGAATTATCGCTTCATGTACGACTTTGCGCGAATGCACCCCGAAATTTCTTGGGTAGTCAAGCCGCATCCGAACTTGTTATTTTCGGCGGTTACGTCGGGGCTTTTCCCCTCCGAGGACGCTTTCCGCGACTATCTGGACGCTTGGGACGCCTTGCCCAACGCGCAAGTCATCACCGGCGGCTACTACCAGGAGATTTTCGCTACCTCCGACGGCTTGATTCACGACAGCGCATCTTTTATCGCCGAATATCAATTCACGCACAAGCCCATGATTTTCCTCCGCCGCGACACGCAAGCCTTCAATGACCTGGGCGCGGCGATTCTGAACGTCTCCTATCTTGTCGACGGCAGCGACTTGCGCAGGATTGCCGAGCTTATGCAGGCGATTTTCATCGAGGGCAACGACCCCATGTTTGAGGAGCGTTTGAATTTCTTCGACGCCCATTTGAACTACTTCAAGCATAACGGCATGACGGCGGGCGAATTCATTTACAAAACCCTCGCCGACGACTTGACTTGAACTTTTGGAGGTATCGCCTTGGAAAAAAATACGGTCGTGCTTGTCGTCCTCAACAGGAACGCCCTCGGACAAGCACTGCAAAGTTTGAACTTAGCCAAAGTGAATCTCGTCGCGATTGTGGCAGACGGCGGCGACGGCAGAGCGATTAGCTTGGGCAATAAGATTGTCCCGCTTTTCCCGTTTGCGGCTATTCAAACCCTTTTGGACGCGGGCAAGAATTTTCTCTGGCTGATAAGCGGCTCCTTAAACGGCGTCGGCGACCTGTGGAAGGTTAAAAAATTCCTGAAGAATCGCGGCATCCCCGAAGACAATATCGTCAACTTTGAAATTCTGCCGCACCTGTCGAACGCGTGGCTTGCCAATCTGCGCTACATTGAGACTAACGGCGCGGACTTTTTCGCCACGGGCATCAGCTACGCCGAGGTCGGGCTTGACTTCAAATATATTGCGCCCGCTCACAGCATAGGCGTCAATCTTGCCGGCTCCAATCAGGATTTGCGCCAAGGCTACCTCACGGCTAAGCACGTCTTTGAGCGCGTCGCGCCCGGCACGATTAAGTTCGTCCTAATCGGCTTGACGCCCTACTCCTTCCGCTACTCCAACGCCGAGGCTTTTTCGGTCTGTTCGCGCAACCTGCAATACATGCTTGCCCTGGACGAGCCGCCCGTCACCTTGCAAGATAAGCTTTTGAACTTTCTGGTCAGCGACGCCGTTAAGACGCATTTCCTCGCCGCCGGGCAAGCCGATTTGAATTTCGACGCCGTTAAAGCCGCGAACAATGTCGCATTACCCGCCAAGGCTCTGATTGATTGGGAAGCCGAATTGGACAACCTCACAAAAAAATTGCGCCCTCAAGTCATCGAGCGGAATTTTCAAATCCTCAAGGACTACATTAAACTTTGCCGCGATAACGGGGCGCAACCCGTCGGTGTCGTCTTACCATTTGCGCCCGCCATGTATGACAATTACAGCGCGGAGCTTTTGACACTTTTCCGTTTGGCACTTCGTCAGTTGGAATTCCCCTGCATTGACTTGTTCGATTTGAAACTCGGCTACGATTGCTTTTATAACATGGCGCATTTAAATCTGCGCGGGGCGGCTTTTGCGAGCAGTTTGCTTAGCTTGCGGCTCTATGGCGCAGGGCTCCTCTCGCCGGAGCATTTCTGCGGCATGAACTACGCCTGGTTTGATATGCTGGCGAATTTCTTGGCTAAAGATGATTACAACCGGTTTATAGAGCGCGTTTTTACGGCGTCCGAGCAAGCGATTCGGCGCAAGGATAAGATTAAGGTCGGCTTTGTGACTCGTGAAGCTGCCGAATGGTGCGGCGATAACTTGTACAATTACTTTGCCAACGATGAGCGTTTCGAGACGACGGTTTTTCTCTGCTTGCGTATGGATAAACCTAAAGATGAACTTGTGCGAAAAGATTTTGCTCGCGGCGTGGAGCAATTCAAGACTCGCGGGCTGAACGTCATGCCGCTCGCCGAACAAGATTCGCCCGTTCCCGACCAGGACGTCTTGATTCTTCTGACGCCCTACTTTCACGTTCTGCCGAATGCTTTTCGCTTGAACAACCTCACCGCCCGGACATTGCTGTACCATATTCCTTACGGCTTTAGCGTATCTAAGTGGGATATATACAATACCCCCGTTTTTCACGTTTGCCGAAAATTTTTCGCCGACACGCAGTATTATATCAATGTTTTGGAACGCAAATGTCGCACGGGCATGCCTCGCGGCGTATTCGGCGGCTATCCCAAATTGGATAGTTTTTTCAAGCCCGATATGCATTTCAAGTTTGATTGGAAGATGGCGCGCCCCGATGCCAAGAAGATTATCTACGCGCCGCACTGGTCAATTAAAAGTGGCATCAAATATGCAACCTTCCAATGGAATTACCGTTTCATGTACGACTTTGCGAAGGCGCACCCCGAAATTTCTTGGGTAGTCAAGCCTCATCCCAATCTGTTGTTTTCGGCGGTTGAGTCGGGACTTTTCCCCTCCACCGAAGCCTTCGAGGAGTATCTGCAAGCCTGGAACGATTTGCCCAACGCGCAGGTTTACACGGGAGCTTATTATCAGGCGTTGTTCGCCACCTCCGACGGCATGATTCACGACAGCGGCTCCTTTATTATCGAGTATCAGTATGTGAATAAGCCCATGATTTTCCTCCGCCGCGATACTCAAGAATTCAACGACTTGGGCGCGGCTATTCTGAACGTCTCCTATCTTGTCGACGGGAAAGATTTGCAAGGCATTGCCGAGCTCATGAAGTCGATTTTCTTAATGGGTAATGACCCGAAGCGCGACGAGCGACAAAAATTCTTCGACGAGCATTTGAACTATTTTAAGCATAACGGCATGACGGCAAGCGAATTTATCTACAGGAACATCGCTCAAGAATTGGACAGCTAAGCTATGAGCCGCACGTTGATGAAGTCATGAAAAACAAGTGTGAGCCCGTTCATTCAATCGAGCCGCAACCGGTCATGGCGGCTTATCAGGCTAAAGCGGACGGCGTTGACTGCGTGATTATCGACAGGGCGACGACTTTGAGTCCGCGCAGAATGAGTACTTCGCCCCGTATGCCAATCTTGAAATGGCGGAGCCTCTTGACTTGCAACGCGTCGAGCCGAGATAATGGAGATGGTCTTTTGGATAATCAAGTGCAAGCTCTGTTCAATCAAATTATGAATTTGTTCAATCGGCTGGAGCTTACCGATAACAAAATCGTTTTCGTAAACTTCATGGGGCGCGGTTTCGGTTGTAACCCCAAGTACATTGCGCTGGAGATTCTGCGTCAAAATCTGCCGTATGATATGGTGTGGCTCGTCAACGACCTCAACGAGCCGATGCCTGCGCGGATTCGCAAGACAGTCTACGGCAGTATCGATTCGATTTACGAGTTGGCGACCGCCAAAGTTATTGTGTCGAACGTCAAAAATCTCTTGCCCTTTCCCGGCAAAAAGCGCGGGCAGTTTTTCATTATGACGTGGCACGGCGGTCCCAACGGCTTCAAGGCTTTAGAAAAAGACGCTGAAGACAAATTGTCGTCCGCTTACGTCTGCGAGTCTAAGATAAATTCTCAAATAACCGATTTGATGCTTGCGGACACTCAATACGGTTATAATGTAATGAGCAAAGTATTTTATTACGACGGCGAAATTCTCAAGGTTGGCTTGCCGCGCAACGATTTGTTCTTCCAACGTGACGAAAAGCTAATCGCGCAGATTCGTCAAGTATCGGGCATTCCTGAAGGCAACAAAGTTATCATGTACGCGCCGACCTTCCGCAACGACCCTGCAACTACTGCGGCGGTTTGCCGGCTCGATACTCAACGCCTGCTTAAAGTCATGCGTAAACGTTTCGGCGGCGACTGGACGCTCCTCGTGCGCCACCACCCCAACGTTGCCGGCTACTTCGTCAAAGAATCTTTCGGTGACAACGTCATCAACGCCACGGCTTATCCCGATATTCAGGAACTGATTCTAATCGCCGACGTGCTCATTTCCGATTATTCGGGAGTTATCTGCGATTTCATGTTTACGGGCAAGACGGTTTTCATTTACGCCAAAGACTTCGACACCTATCCCAACGAGCGCGGCTTCAAGCCCTTGTACTTTGAGTTGCCCTATCGCGTCAACCGCAGCGAGGCGGAACTTTTTGCCGACATTAAGACTTTTGACGCCGCCGCTTTGGAGCCGAAAGTTAAACAACTCATTGATAAGATTCAGCCTTTCGACACGGGACACGCCTCTGAGGAAGTCGTCAAGCGAATCAATTCCTTTATCGTCAATTCAATAATCCCCTCGAAGCATACCGTCTGATTTTAAGGCATTTGCATATGCGCAACAAAAATCCCCCGCCATTCAACGGGGGATAATTTTTTTGACTCCACGCAGATTCCGGAGCGAGTTGGTAAACTCAAAATTACCATGTGACGAGGAATTTTTTCGCATGACGCGGCGTAAGCGCGAAGGCGTACTTAGGTACGTCAAGCGCGCAACAACAAAGTCAGGCGGAAAAATAACCGTCACTGTCTGATTGTACCAACAGCACCTAGCCGACGTTGCGTTTGGCGGTGAGATATTCGTCCATAGCCTTGGCAACGATTTTGGAATATTTGACGGCAAGCACGACGTTTTTCGCGCCCGCAACCACGTCGCCGCTGGAAAAGACGCCTTCGCGGGTGGTACGCCCCTCCTCGTCGACGACTATCAAGCCGCTGTCCGAAACCTTGAGGTCGTGCGTCGTGTTGACAATCTTATCCTTCGGACCTTGGCTTATCGCGATAATCGTGCTGTCGGCGGGCATGAGAACCGGCTCCTCCTCGCGAATCAAGTTGCCCGCCTCGTCGAAAATCTTTGGCGTGAATATCGGACCTTCCTCGGTGAATTCCTTAATCGCCATGCCCTGCTGAAGTTCAATGCCGTCTATGTGCGCGTAGTCCAGCTCGCGCTGACTGGCGGCTATCCTCTGACGGCGGGCGTAAAGCGTGACGTGTCTGGAGCCTTGCCTTACCACGGTACGCGCCACGTCGATTGCCGAATTGCCCGCGCCGATTATCGCCACGTTGTCGCCCAGGTCGTAAGCGTCGGGGTTTTGCAGATAGTCAATCGCGTAGTGGACATTGCCCAGCGATTCGCCCTTGACGTGCGGTCTGCGCGGACGCCATACACCCGTGCCGATAAATATTGCGTCGTAGCCGTCGTTAAACAAGTCGTCGAGGTGAAGTGCGCCGCCGATAGCCGTATTCGGGCGGAAGTGAATCCCCATTTCCCTAAGCTTCGTCTGATAGCGGTCGATAATCTTCCTCGGCAAGCGAAACGCGGGAATTCCGTAGCGCATCATGCCGCCGACTTTATCCATGCGCTCAAAGATTGTGATACGGTAGCCGAGCGCGGAAAGCTTTATGGCAATGGTAATGCCCGCCGGACCGGAGCCGATTATCGCCACGCGCTGACCGGTATCGGGCGCACGTTCCAGGCTTATCTTGTCGAAATAAAAATCCGATATGTAATTTTCGATGCTTGGGATTTGAACCGCCGAGCCGTCCTTGCGCTTGCCCTGTATGCAGTTGCCCTCGCATTGATTTTCGTGGTCGCAGACCAAGGAGCAGACGACGCTGAGCGGGTTGTTGTCGAAGAGCATACGCCCCGCCTCCTCGGTTTGCCCCGCAAGGAACAGGCGAATCATTTCGGGGATGTCGGTTTGAATCGGACAGCCTTTGATTCGGCACAGCGGCTTTTTGCATTGCAAGCACCGCCGCGCCTCGTTGATGACGTGTGCAGCCATGAATTTTCCCTCCCAAAATACAATCTTCCCGCGCAGTTTAAATCAATTTCGCGCAAATGGCAACGCGTTGCAAAACATTTTCCGCCATAATATAATCCCTGCAAATTACTTTGGAGGTGGTCTCTTGGATAAAAATCCTGCCGTATCCGTAATTGTTCCGATTTACAACGTCGAGCGTTACGTCAAGTTTTGCGTCGACAGCATTTTAAATCAGACGTTCCAAGACTTTGAGATTATCCTGATTGACGACGCCACGCCCGATAATTCCTACACGCTCTGCCAACAGCTTTACGGCGGCAACGCCAAGGTGCGCTTCGTGCGCCACGAGGTCAATCAAGGTCTCGGTCCGGCTCGCAATACCGGCGTCAAGCACGCTCGCGGCAAATATGTTTACTTCGTCGACAGCGACGATTTTATTTTGCCCGACGCCCTGGAGAAATTCTACACCGCCGCCGAAAAGTCAAACGCGCAAGTCGTGCACGCGGCGATTTGGTACGAGCTTAAGCAGGACGAACCTTTTCCCATCCGCAATGAAAATTTAACGTTGAAGGTGGACAAATACAATCGCGAGGGCTTTATCACCAACAACTTGCCGCAAAGATTGTTCGTTCATCATCAGTACAGCGTTACGGCGTCAATGGCGTGGCTCTGCTTTTGCCGCAAGGATTTTCTGGAGTCGCGCCGCCTCGAATTCCTTAACATCATTTCCGAGGACGAGACGTTTAAATTTGCGCTCCTGTGCCTGACCGAACGCTACTACATCTTGCCGCAACCGACTTACGTTTATCGCAGGCGCAGCGGCTCCCTCATGACGGCAAAAGACCTCAAGCACTTGCAACGAGGTATCCAATCCCTTGCGGTCGGCTCATTGTATTTGGGCAATTTCTTCGACCGCTTCCCGCGCTTTAACGGCTACGAGCAGTGGCGCGAGGCTATCGTCAATAAATTTTTTACCGACTTCGCGAACAACCACACGTTCCCGACTTACGACAATCCGAACTTGAGCGCGGAGACCAATGCCGTCGCCCGCAATACGTTGGAGCCGTTCTTTAAGCAGGGCGAGCCGTTCGTGCGCTTTTTCTTCAACGGCTATCATTTGTATCGCCGCCAAGCCGAATTGCTTTGGAATCAGAATCAGCGACTTGCCGCATTGCCCGCCCTCCTTACCCGCGAACAGCCCAACATGCTTAGGATTATGGACGCCCTCCGCGTCAACGACAAGCGGATTTTCGTAATGGGCACGCCCTCACACGGCAACCTCGGCGACCAGGCGATTGTTGCGGGCGAATTGCTCACGCTGAAAAGTTTCTTCCCCGACCACGCGATTATCGATATTCCCTACGACTATCTGACGGGCGACCTCGGCGAACTGTTTTGGGGGCTGGGCTTCGATAAGCTTGTTCGCGCCACGGGTACAATCTTCATGCACGGCGGCGGCAACCTCGGCAACTTGTGGCTCAACGAGGAGGCACTCCGTCGCAAGCTGATTGAAAAGTTTCCGTCGAACAAAATCGTCATCTTTCCGCAGAGCATTCACTTCACCAACGACGACGCCGGGCGCAAGGAACTTGAAACCAGCGCACGGATTTACAACGCGCACCCGGACCTCCACTTGATGACACGCGACGAAAACAGCTTCAACCTCGCGCAGAGGATTTTCCCCGCCGTGAATAAATATCTCCTGCCCGACGCCGTTACCGTCATGCACGGAGCCTTAGATAATGTTGACGTTAAGCGCGAAGGCGTGCTGTTCGTCCTGCGCAAGGATAAGGAAAAAGTTCGCGACGACCGCAAGATTAAGCTGTTGCAGGCGGCTTTCGACAAGGCTCATATCCCCTACGCCGTGACCGATACCGTCATTGCCGACAAAATCAACGCCTTCAACCGCGACGCGAAACTCCGAGACATTTTCAATCGCATTCGGCGGAGCAAGCTCGTCATCACCGACAGGTTTCACGGCGTCATATTTGCTTTTATCACGCGCACGCCCGTCCTCGCCTTTAAGTCGTTCGATACAAAAATCTCTTCGGGCATAAAGTGGTTTAAAGATTTGCCGTCGATTTTCTACGCCGAGGCGACGGATTCAGCCGGCATTGAGAAATTTATCAATCGCGCCCTCGCCGACGGGTTGCCCTTCCCCGAAATGAATTCGGCGATTAAATTCCACGCCCGCGAAATGTTCACCGACGTGCTGAATCGAATCGTCAACACGGCTCCCATTGTCAACTATAATGCCCCCCCCGTTTACCTCAGAAGGTTGACAATCGCGTCAAGAAGGTCTTTACCTTGGCGGTGCCGCTGTCGATTTGCAATTTCCGTTGCCATTACTGCTACCTGTCGCAACGCTCGGAAGCGTATCAGGGCGTTCAGCCGCAGATGAAGTATTCGCCGGAACAAGTGGCGCGTGCGTTGTCACCCGAACGGCTCGGCGGGCTGGCGTTGTTCAACCTCTGCGCGGACGGCGAAACGCTCTTGCTCAAGGATTTGGACGTTTACGCACGGCGGCTTGTGGAGCAGGGGCATTACGTCGAAATCGTCACCAACTGCACGATAACGCCCATGCTCGACAAAATTTTGGCGTGGGATAAGGATCTGTTGGCGCATGTGGAGTTCAAGTGTTCGTTCCATTGGCTGGAGCTTAAAAAGCGGAAACTGCTCCGAGTGTTCGCCCGCAACGTCAACAAGATTTGGGACGCGGGCGCGTCGGCTTGCGTGGAGATAACGCCGAGCGACGAGCTAATCCCCTATATCGACGAGATAAAGGATTTTTCGCTTAAGAAATTCGGAGCACTCCCGCACATAACCATTGCCCGCGACGACAGAACACGCGGCATAGAAATTTTGAGCAAGTTGCCCAAGGAGGAATTCCTTAAGACGTGGCGGCAATTCGATTCGACGTTCTTTAATTACAAGGCTAGTATCTTCGGCTTGCGGCAGGAGGAATTTTGTTATGCGGGCATGTGGAGCGCGATTATCGATTTGAGCAACGGGCAGGCTAAGGCTTGCTATTGCGGCAGAAAATTTGGCGACGTGTTTGCCAATCCCGATTCGGAATTCCCGACGTTCCCCGTCGGCAAGTGTTCAATCGCGCATTGTTACAACGGGCATTTTTGGATGACGTTCGGCGACATCACCGACCAAACGCAATTCACCTATGCCGATATGCGAAACCGTGTTCGTTCCGACGGGCGCGAGTGGCTTAATCCCAAGCTCAAGGAATTTTTCAGTTCCAAACTCAGCGACAACAACCGGCTGCTCTCCGACGCCGAAAAGCTCCAGTACATGATTATGAACCGTTTGGGTTTGGGCGAATACCCCCCAATTTGAATTTATCTAAGTTTGAAAATATTTTACTGGTCGACGAGGTTATCATCGAGGGGAGCCGCTTAACCGTCAAGTACATCATCACCGGCGGGTGGCGGAAGTATTTCAACGCGGGCACGGATTTTACCGTCGAATACAGCGAGGACATTTCCGCGACGCCCGAAAGTATCGCCGTGTTGCCTTTCCTGTGCAACGTCCTGCCGATTGCCTGGGTTTGCAATGCTTGCGTCGTCGTCCCCGAATTGGATTTCGACTTTCACAACCACCTCGCGCAGATTAAGCAGGGCTATATCGACATGTACCCGCGCATAGATTTTGGCGGGGCGTTGATTGTAGGCAAATTGGTTGAGCGCGATTATAAAACCTGCGCGGAGACTGCGGCATTTTTCAGCGGCGGAGTTGATTCGTTCGACACGCTGATTGCTCACGTCGACGAACACCCCACGTTGATAACTTTGCTCGGCTCGGACGTAAAGCTCACCGATAAGGCGGGTTGGGAACGCGTCAGCAAACACGCCCGCGAGACCGCCGCGCAATTCGGGTGCAAGAATCTGTTCATCGCGTCGAATTTCCGCCTGTTCCTAAACGAGGGCGCGTTGTCGAATCTGGTCATGCCCCGCGCCAATGACGGCTGGTGGCACGGCTTCCAACACGGTATCGGCATAATCAGCCACGCCGCCCCCTACGCCTACCTCCACAAGCTCAAGACGATTTATATCGCGTCGACGCACAGCAAAGAATTTACCGTGACTTGCGCCTCCGACCCGACGATTGATAATCACGTACATATCGGTAAATGCGCGACGGTTCATGACGGCTACGAGTTCAGCCGACAGGATAAGATTCGACGGATTTGCGAATACAAGCGGGCGACGGGCACGCCGATTCAGCTAAGAGTTTGTTGGATCTCTTCGGGCGGGCAGAATTGTTGCGCGTGCGAAAAGTGTTATCGAACGATTTGCGGCATTTTGGCAGAGGGCGACAATCCCAAGGAAATGGGCTTCCCGTCCTATTCGTTGGAGTGGCTTAGGCAAAATTTCCCAAAGCCCGGTTTCCTTTCGCAGACGACGTTCATCTTTTGGCAAAACATACAAGCGCGATTCCGCGAGCGTCCCGAAAATTTGCCTAAGGATTTGGATTGGTTAATGGGGGTGGAGTTCCATGGATAACGATACGAAATTGAATTACAAGCTAATCGACTGCTATGTTCCGAATTCGCGGTGCAATTTGCGCTGTGAATATTGCTACGTCATTCAGGACGGCGATCGCGATTCGGCGCGTCCTGCATTCCGCCGCACGCCCGAAGAAATTGGTCGCGCCTTCAAGCCCGCTCGCTGGGGTGCCGATTATCTTTTCGTGAACTTTTGCGGCGTCGGCGAAACTTTCCTCTGCAAGGAAATTCCCGACATCGTCACGCAAATTTTGTTGCAGGGCAGAAAGAACATCGTCCTAATCACCAACAACGGCACGATTACGCCCGCCATTGAACGGCTGATAAACCTGCCCGACGATTTGGCGAGTCGTTTAATCTTCGGCGTCTCTCTTCATTACAAGGAGCTCAAGAAACGCAAGTTGCTGAAGGTCTTCGCCAAGAACGTTAAAAAAATCGCCGCCTCCAAAGCCTCGTTCCACGTTTCGTTCAATCTTTACGAAGGCTACATGGATTGCTTGGACGAGATAAAAAGCTATTGCCTGGACAATTTCGGAGCACTGCCTCAAGTCGCGATTATGAGAGATCAGCGTAGCGGCATGAAACTTTACGACCCGATTGATTTGGCGGAATATAAGCGGCGTGGCGCGGAATTTCATTCGCCGCGATTCGAGGTTGAGTGCGACAACTTTTTGGTCAATCGTCGGAAGTATTTCTGTCACGCGGGGCAAACCAGTTGGTTTTTGGATTTGGCGACGGGGAATTTGGCGCGTTGATACAGTGAGCCGCCCTATTTCAACGCCTATGACGACTTGGAAAGCAAAATCCCGCTGGTACCCGTGGGCAGAAATTGCAGGGCGGGCTATTGTATCAATGCCAGTTTCTTCGTCGCGTGCGGCAATATCCCCGAAATAGATTTACCGTCTTACACCGCGCTCCGCGACAGACCCGAAGCAAATTGGCACAAAAAAACTATCCGCGACGCTATCGGCAAAAAATTCACGATTAAGTTACCGAAGGTTTTGCTCCTCGGCGACAGCATCAGCTTGGGTTATCGTGAATCCGTGCGGGAAAATCTGCGCGGGGTCATGCAGGTTTACTATCCGCCTGAAAACGGGCGTATGGCGGCTTATACGTTCCGCGCTCTCTACGAGTGGTCGAGGGATTACGCTTGGTCACGCGATACGGCTTTGGTCTATTGGAATAACGGCTTATGGGACGTGGCACGCATTTTCGGCGACGAGCCGCAGACGCCTTTGCCCGAATATGAAAATTTGATAGGGCGCACGTATCGCCGCTTAAAGTATCTGTTCCCGAAGGCGCAGATTATTTTCGCCACAACCACGCCCGTCCTTGAGGAAACCAACTCGGAAGCTTTGAGCCGATACAATGCCGACATTGACCGCTACAACGAGGCGGCGGCTCGTATCGTCATGGAAAGCGGCGGTATCGTTCACGACCTCCACGGCGCGAAAAATTTCTATCCGCCGGAGGCTTATCAGGACGGGACGCACTTTAAGCCACAAGTTTATCAATTCATCGCCAAAGCAGTTTCAGACCTTTTGTTGCGGCTCGCTAACAACTAAATCAAAAAGCCTCCGCGCAGATTTAACTACAAAATTTGACAGAAAATTTTAGCAGGAATTTTTTCGCCCGCCATAGAAAAAGCCCGCACGGAATTATTTTCTTTCAGTGTATTAAGGAGGTCGGGGGAATTGATGTTTGTACTTGCGCTGTCGCCGATATTGTGGTTGGTGCTCGCGCTCAGCGTTATCAAAATGGCACCGTGGAAAGCCTGTCTAATCGCGCTGATAATCTCATTGGCGGCGGGCATGGGCGTCTGGAATATGGAGACCGTCCGCGCCGTCGAATCCGTGCTTGAAGGCGTCGCGCTGGCGTGTTGGCCTATCCTGTTGGTTATCGTCGCGGCTATCTTCACTTACAACTTGACGTTGCACACAAAAGCAATGGACACGATTAAGGACATGTTGACGAGCGTCAGCCACGATAAGCGCGTGCTGATTCTGCTTATCGCGTGGGGCTTCGGCGGCTTCCTGGAGGGCATGGCGGGCTTCGGTACCGCTATCGCCGTCCCTGCCGGTATGCTCGCCGGTATCGGTATCAACCCGATTCTGTCGGTGTCGGTATGTTTAATCGCCAACTCCGTCCCGACGGCTTACGGCTCAATCGGTATCCCGCTCGTTACCTTGGCGAACGTTACCGCCTTTGACCCGATGCAACTGGCGACGTTCACCTCGCTCCAACTCGGCGTCTTAACGTTACTGTGCCCGTGGCTGATTTGTATCGTGTCGGGCGGCAGTATGAAGGCTCTCGGCGGCATGACGATGATGTGTTTGGGCGCGGGGCTTGCGTTCTTCCTGCCCGAATTGGCGTTATCGATGTTCGTCGGTCCGGAGCTGGCAGTCGTGGCGGGCGCGATTTGCACCATGGGCACGATTGTTTTCCTCGCGAAGAAATTCCCCGTCAACGACCCGGAATTTGCCATGCCCGACCAGGCTCAAACCAAAATCTCCACCGCCAAGGGCATCAACGCTTGCCTGCCGTTCATACTGATTTTTATCTTCCTGCTGTTCACCAGTAAGCTCGTCCCGCCGATTAACCAATTCCTCATGCAGTTCAAATCGGCGGTTCCCATTTACAACGGCGAGGGCGGCGTCCCTTACACGTTCGTTTGGATAAATACGCCCGGCGTGCTGATTCTGCTTGCGGCATTTATCGCGGGTTCAAAGCAGGGCGCAAGCTTCGGCGAAATGCTCGGCGTCCTGTCGAAGACGATTAACGGCTTGAAATTCACAATGGTAACGATTATCGCGGTTATCGCCACGGCTAAGGTTATGGGCTACAGCGGCATGACCAATCAGATTGCCGATACTGCGGTCGCGGCGACGGGTTCGGCTTATCCGTGTATCGCAGCGTTCCTCGGCTCGGTCGGTACTTATATCACCGGCTCGGCTACGTCCAGCTGCGTTTTGTTCGGCAAGTTGCAAGTCATGGCAAGTCAGGCTATCGGCGCGAACGAAACCGTTCAAGCGTGGGTTGCCGCCGCCAATGCTACGGGTGCCTGCGCGGGCAAAATGATTTCGCCGCTGTCAATCGCTATCGGGTCGGCGGCTATCGGCGTAAAGGGCGCGGACGCTCAGCTGTTGGCGTTTGCCGTCAAGATTTATATCCCGTTCGTGCTGTTTATGGGCGCGGTCGTCTACTTCGGTCAAGCGATAGTCGGGTAGGTGATTTGATGTCGGTTTACACCAAGACGGGCGACGCGGGCTTTACGAGCTTGTACACGAGCGAGCGCGTCGAAAAAAATTGCCTGCGCGTCCAAACCTACGGCGCGATAGATGAGGCGGACTCGGCTTTGGGCATGGCGCGGGCTTTCGTCGAGCACGAATCTCTTCACGAAAAAATTTTGGTCTTGCAGAGACTCCTGCCTAAGCTTATGGCGGACTTCGCGAGCTTGAATCGGGAGCCGCTAATAACTTTTGCCGACGTGAAAACTTTGGAGGCGGAAATGGACGCGTTGGAAAGTGCATTGCCGCCGCTGAGGTCGTTCCTGATACCGGGCGATTCAAAATGCGGCGCGTTCCTGGACTTGGCGCGGACAATCACCCGTCGCGCAGAGCGATTGGCTTGCGAGCTTGCAAAGTCGGAGCCTGTTCACGAGGTCGATAAAATCTTCCTCAATCGCCTGTCGGATTATTGTTTCCTGCTCATGCGCGAGGCA
>ERZ842401.1424-NODE-1424-length-34320-cov-24.242259_pt1 | contig 34320 bp, 24 predicted proteins | sample MGYA00521270_ERZ842401 | MGnify/ENA primary metagenome ERZ842401 (study PRJEB31892, sample SAMEA3878208) | bioreactor metagenome | biome: Moose rumen | place: Sweden | collected 2011-10 | study: EMG produced TPA metagenomics assembly of the PRJEB12797 data set...
TGTTTCACCATACTTTTTCAAACTTTTGGTGTCAACCTTATTTAAAATAAGACAGAGAACGGTTCAAACTGTCGGAGAGAACGGCACAATGATTGTCTGGAAGTAGGCAACGCAAGTGCATTCCGCATGACTTCGTAGTGCATTGAAGGCGAATCTTTCGGACTTTGACGATAAAACGAGCGGACTTTGACGATAAAACTTACCAACTTTTATCGTCGAACTTGCATCAATTCTTCCGTTGACCTTTCAATGTAGCCCAATATCGTGCACTTGTAGGCGACGGAGTTGCCAATGTATTTGTATTCATTTTAATACGGCCCGACGTTAGAACTTATATCCTAAGGAGAGCATGAGCCATCGGCCTTGCTGCCGGATGGGGCCTGAGCCGAGTCCGCACTGGGTGTAGCTCTTGTTGAAGAGGTTGTGGGCATTGAGTGCTACCTCGAAATGGCGGTAGGTGTAGGTGGCGCCTGCATCTACGAGGATGCGCGTGCTGTATTCGTCGAAGTGATAGGTGCCGTTGCTCAGGTCAACGCCGTAGCCCTGGTAGGGGCCGGTGAGGTTCAGGTGGGTGTGCAGTCGCAGGCTGGGCAGCAGGCGGTAGGCCAGTACGGCATTGGCGCTGAAGTTGGGTATGCCGGGCATCTTGGTCAGCTCGCGTCCAAAGTATTCTGCCTCGAGGAAGTGTAGCCACTCCATGGCGAGGTGTCCTTCGAAGGGGCCGCGGCGGTAGGTGGCGGTGAGCTCGGCACCAATGTTCTTGCCCTCGGCGGCGTTGGCGTGCAGGTTCTGCAGGGGGTAGATAAGGTTTTGCGCGCGGTTATAAAAGCCGTTCAGCTCGAGGTCGAGTCCCGGCAGCAGGCTGCTGCTGCCTAAGGTGAGCTGCCAGGAGTAGAGCCGCTCTGACATGAGGTCGGTATAGTCGATGGTCGTAACGGGTGTCTCGCTGCCGATGGAGCTGATGACGTCGAGCTGGTAGAAGAGCAGGTTTGACTTACGGTATAAATAGGGTGCATCGACGAACGACTTGGAGTAGCTGAGTGTGGCGTGCCACTTGGGCTGCACGAAGATGAGTGCCACGCGGGGTGAGAACTCGTGCTGCTCGTCGTCGTTGAAGCGGCGCTTGTAGTCGTAGCGCAGGCCGCCGTTGAGGATGAACGGTCCGTAGCGGTGCTTGACTTGCACGTAGGCATTGACGCTGTTTTCTTTTCCCTTGGCTATGTTGTCATAGTCGAGAGCTTCGAAGACGGTCTCGTCATCATACCCATAAGCACGGGCCCAGTTGGCAAACCATACGTACTCTATGATGGTGTTGAAGTAGTTGGTGCCTAAGGCGTAACGGGAGTCTTCGAGACGGAAATGGCTGTAGTTGGCGCCCATGCTGACCAGTCCCTTGTGGTGGTCGTTGTCGATATAGGTATAGTCGGCCTTCAGCTGGCCGCCAATGGTGCGCTCCTGTCCGTCCTGATAACGGAAGAGGCCTTCCTCGCCCTTGAAGAGTCCGTCGTAGTTCTTCAGAAAGCCGAGTATGGAGCTCAGGTTCTCGACGGTGGAGTCGCTGATGACCTGATAGTGGGTCATGTCGCTGATGTCGTAGTTGATGGCGGCACTGAGGAAGAGCTTGTCCCACTTCTTGCTGTAGGAGAGCTCGGCATGGTGCGACTGGGTGGCAAAGCTGGGCTTGAGGCCGCGGAAGGTGACGTAGCGGTCGTAGTTGTAGGGGGAGTAGGTGTAGCCGGAGGTGTAGGGTGAGTGAACCTGCGAGAAGTGGGTGTTGTACATGAAGTAGAGTCCGCGCCAGTTGAGCGTCAGGCCGAGGTCGTAGGAGGGGTTTTCGCCTACGCGTCCGATGACGATGTCGCCTTGTGTGCGCTTCAGGCCTGTCTGCTCGCGGGGTACATAGAATTTCTGGCCGTCAGCCTTATAGAGGCTGCCCCAGATGAGGATGTCGAGGTCGAAGAAGCGCTTGCCGAACACCAGGTCAGCGCGCATCTGGCCGTAGTTGCCTATTCCGGCACGCACCTTGAGGCCATCGACGTCGATGCCCTGTTTGGTGATGATGTTGACCACGGCAGTGAGTGCCACGCCGCCATAGAGCGACGAGGCAGGTCCGCGCAGCACTTCTATCTGCTTGATTTTCTCGAGCGAGATGCTGAAGTCGGGGGCGGCGGTGTTAGTGGCGTAGCTGTTCAGCCGGTGGCCGTTGATCATGAAGAGCATCTTCTCCTGTCCCTGGCTATAGACGCCGCGCATGGCGATGTTGATGTCGTCGTTGCAGTCAATGTTGGTCATGCCGGGCACGTAGGCAATGAGCACCTCCTTGAGGTTGCGGGCTCCGCTGATGCGTATCATGTCGTCGGTGATGAGCAGCACGGGCACGGGCGACTCGTCGAGGCTCTCAGCCTGGCTGGAGGCGGTGGTGATGGTGTTGGTCATGCCATTCTTCATGTGTGCCACCATGTCGAGGAAGCGTTGCGGGTCTTCAGACGTTGGGGTGAAATAGGGGTTTTCCGAGAGCAGTGCGCTGACGTATCGTTGTGCCTCGTCGTCTTCGTCGAGGGCGATGTCGCAGAGTATGAGCAGCCTGTAGGCACTCTGCAGCAGGTCACCCTGGAAGTCGCTCATGTGCTCCTTCAGCAGGCTGCGCGAGTCGTCAAGACGGCCGATGATGTAGTCGTTCTCGGCCTGCGAATAGAGGCGGCGCTGCTCGTCGGCTGACTGTGCTGAAGCCAGCATGGTCACGAGGGCAAGGAGGGTGATGGTGAGGAGGAGTCGTTTCATGCTTTTACGGGAATGATAAAGGTGATGGTGGTGCCTTCGCCCACGGTGGAGTCAACGGTGAGGCGGCCCTGGTGGTGCTGTTCCACTATTTCGCGGGTGATGCCCATGCCCAGTCCGGTACCCTTGCCGGCGGGCTTGGTGGTAAAGAAGTTCTCGAATAGCCGTTGCTGCACCTCGCTGCTCATGCCTTCGCCGTTGTCGGTAATGGCAATGGTGCACTTGTCGTCCTGAAGACTGACGCTGATATCCACCTCGGGCGAATAGTCGGTAGCGGTCTGTGCCTTGTCCCAAACGGCGTAGAAGGCGTTGTTCATGACGTTGAGCACGGCCCGGCTGAGTTCCTGGGGGATAATGGAGACCAGGGGCATGGACTCCTGGTAATGCTCATGAATGGTAATGTTGAAGCCTTTCTGGTTGGCGCGCATGGCGTGGTAGGACAGCCAGACGTACTCTTTCACCATTTGGGCTATGTTGGTGGGTATGCGCTCGCCTTCCTTGCCGCGTGAGATGAGCAGAATGCCGCGGATGATGCTGATGGCACGCTCGCCGTGCTCCACTATCTTCTGCATGTTCTCCTGCAGGTCGGCCACTATGTCGTCCAGCTCCTCACGGTCGTCGGCAGAGAGCTTGTCCTCGTTGTCGGCCACAATGTCGCTCAGGTCGCTGAGCAGCTTGTCTGACATCTTACTGAAGTTGATGACAAAGTTGAGCGGGTTCTGTATCTCGTGGGCTATGCCTGCACTCAGCGTTCCTAAGGAGGCCAGCTTCTCTTGCTGCTTCAACTGCTGTCTCAGTTGCTCTATTTCCAGGTTTTTATTCTCTTCCATAAGCTCTTCTTTATTGTTTTTCAAGTAGTGGAATAACTATATCAAACTCAGTAAACTGATTTTTCTCGGAGTTGACGGTGATGCTGCCCCTGTGGTTCTGCACTATTTCGTGGCTCAGGTACAGGCCAATGCCCGAAGCCTCGCCAGTGGTCTTCGTGGTGAAGAAGGGGTCGAAGATTTTGTCAAGGATGCCACTCTCGATGCCGATGCCGTTGTCGTGCACCTTTATCACCACGTTATTGTTTTCGGTGTGTGCAGAGAGACGAATCTCGGGCTGATGGTCGGGCACGCGTTTCTTCTGCTTGACGACGGCATAGATGCCGTTGCCCAGCAGGCTCATGACGGTCTTGCTGAGCTGGTCGGCATTACCATTGATGCTGATGAGCTCGGAAGGACAGTCGAACACGGTCTTGATGTGACATTCTTCTATTTCCTTTTGGTAGTACTGATTAAGCATTTCGAAGTTCTTCTGGAGCATGGTGACGATGTTCATGGGCACCATGCCGCCCGAGCGGTCCTTGAGCATCTCCTCCATGGCCTTCAGCGTGCGCGAGGTGTTAATGCCGTGCTGCTCCACCTTGGCCAGGTTCTGTGTCAGCATGTCGAGCACGTCCATGGTGTCGTCGTAGTTCTCCGGGTCCATGTGCTCCTGCTCGTCCTCGATGTTGGCCTTCACGTCCTTGATGAGTCCCGATGAGAGCTTCGAGAAGTTGTTGATGTAGTTCATGGGGTTCAGGATGCGGTCAATGAGACCCTGTGTCAGCTTACCGACGGTGGCCATCTTCTCCTGGCGCATCAGCTCGTCCTTCTGCTTGGCTATTTCGGCCGTACGATCCTGTACCACCCGTTCCAGGCGCAGCTTGTCCTGCTCCAGTGAATGGGTGCGCCAGCGGGCAATGGCATAGGTGAGAAGTGCTGCCAGCAGTGCAAAGAGCAGCAGCATGTACCAGCGCATGTAGAAGGGAGCGGGTATGCGGAAGTCGAACGACACGATGTTTGACAGGCGCCCCATGGGGTCGCAGGCTTGTATCTCCATGGTGTAGGCTCCCGAGGCCATGTTGAAGAAACGTACGAAGGTCTGTTCGCTCCAGGCTGACCAGGTGCCGTCGTTCAGGCGGTAGCGGTAGGTGGCGTTTCCCACCAGCGGGGCATAGTCGATGGCGTAGCTGATGCGCAGCTCGCCGTAGTCGCTGTCGAGGGTGCCGAGCTCCTTGGGCTGTTCGCCTATGCCTCCCCATAACAGGCTGTCACCCTTCATGGTGATGCTGCGCAGGAAGAGCTGCGGCTTGTGCCTGAGCATGGGGTCGGCAATGCTTCGCTTAATGCCAATGAGGCCGAAGTCGCCGCCTACCCACAGTTGCGACTTCATTCTCAGGATGGCCCGTACCACATAGTCCTTCAGCGGGGTGATATAGACTTCGTGCTCTTGGGCCAGCTGTTCGTGGCTCACCACTTTCAGCTCATGCCCTTCGGCATCGGTCACCCAGATGTTTCCCTCGAAGTCGGTATAGGAATATGACGGATAGGGTATGAGGGCTTTCATCTTCTCGCCGGCCGACACCAGCTTGTGACCGTCCCACCGCCAGATGCCGTTGATGTTGGCAACCAGCACCTCGCGCTCGCCGCGGATGAGGGTGTTCACATCGTCCTCTTTCTTATTTGTATCCAGTGAGCGGAAGTTCTGCTCGTCAGCCGGCTTTAACCAGATGTCGCCGTAGAGGTTCTGTGCCCAGACGTCGCCGTCCTTGTCCTGAAACATCCGAACCACTTTCTCGGCATTGGAAGCCTCGGAACGGAAATTGTCCTTATAGTAGAACAGACCGTCCAACTCGCCGCTGTAGTAACCGTTGTCATCAGGCAGGACGGCGGTGGCACTGGCCGTTGACAACTGACGCGTGCTGCCGTCGGCAAAGACCCGGAAGACACCGCCCATGGTGGCTGCCAGCAGACTGTTGCCGTCTGGCTCCAGGTTCCAGCAGGCGTGCTTAATCTCGCTGACTGGGACAAATGACTGCCCTACACGGCGGAACAGTCCGCTGAGGGTGCCTACAAAGAGATTTTCCTCAATGGCTTGTATGGCGAGCACTTCACCGCGAAGTCCTTCGCCTGACGTGAAGCGTGAATAGATGGAGGGCAGGGAAACGGCAAAGATGCCATTGTCAGTAACGCCCCACAGCATGCCGTGGGAGTCGTAGGCTATGTGGTTCACATTATTATTGCACAGCCCGCTCTCCTCGGTCAGCTGGAAGATTTTTCGGCCTTGACCGTCAACAGCCAACAGTCCCTGACTGGTTAAAGCGACTACCTGCAGGTCATTGTTGATGCGGATGACTTCGTTCACTTCGTAGTCTTCACTCAACTGAATGTTTTTCTTGTCAGGGGGCAAGGCTCCTACAGGAACCAATTTGTCGCCCTGTACACAATAGACGCTGTGGTCGGAAATCTCCAGGCAAATGCTGCCGCTGGCATCTTGCCAGATTTCCTCTACTTGTCCGTGGAAGGGCACGTCGTTACTGGGTAGCAGGTCCTTAATGCCCAGACTGCCGTTCTTCTCATGGACCAGATAGCCTATGTAGTTGTAGCCGCCTACCCAGATATGGCCTTTCTTGTCGTTGAAGAGTGCCGTCAGCCGGTGGATGCCTTTTGTGTGGAGTACATGCCACGCTGCCTGGTCGAAGTAGAGCAGACCCTCGAAGTTGGCGATAAATACCTGCCCGTTGTCTCCGCAGATAATGTCGAAGTTCCGGTTGTGTGCCCCATACTCCTGGGCACTGTAGTTGCGCATGAAGGGTACACCCCTCTGGGCCATCAAGGGAATAATGGCGGAAAGCACCAACAGATATGTGATAATAAGCCTCTTCATCAGCGTGCGGGTTACGGTTTAAATTTTACGTACGGGACGTTGTCGCCTATGTATTGTGACCATTCCTCGCGGGTCAGGTTCCTCTTCAGTGACAGTCTGATAAGTGAGGCCATCTGTTCGGCATCAATCAGGGTGCGGGTCAGGTTGCCGCTCTGGTCACCAGTCCAGATGGAGTTCATTCGTTTTTCGAGAGAGAAGCTGATGACCCAGCGGTTGGTGGTCAGCACACGTATGGGGTCTGCCTTCTCGTGGCTGACGTCCCAGACGTTGACAGTACCGTCATAGCTGGTGGAGTAAAGACGGTTGTCGTCGAATTTCAGGCGTGAAATGCGGGAGCGATGTGCTACCAGCTTACGTTGCTTGCCGTTCTTGTCAACCAGATAGATAACGCCGTCGGCCATGCCATAGGCCATCGCCGCCGTCTTTTCAGAGTGGGTGCAAGTGGTGACCTGCCCGTTAAACGGCAGCTCATCGACAGAAAGCTGTCCGCTGTTCTTATGTAGCTTTACTATTTTCTTTCCCTTGCCTATGAGCAGATAGTGGTCGGATGTTCTGCCAACAATGTTTGCATGGAAATTAAGGGGTATCATCTTGTCGAAGACTTTGGTCTTCAGGTTAAACAGGTGAAGGCTGGTTTCGCCTATGACCAACAGGTGGTCTGTGTTCCATGGAAAGATACGGAACGGATGCAGGATTTTGTTTATCGGGTGTATCTTGGTGTAATTCTTTCCGATTTCCACCATGTCCCCAGTGCGGCTGACAACGTAGAGCGTGCCGTCTGCTGTCTCCAGAAAGTCGCGGAAGTCGTAGTGCCTGTCCTTGAAGAGAACTTGTGAGTTCAAGGCTTGTAAGTTCATGTCGTTCGAAATGACTTCTCCGTATGTGGTGATGAAAACAAAGTGCGTCTGGTCATTACGGCGAAGCCCCATCTTCATGATGGCACCTTCACCCACCGACCACTGCCTGCTACTGTTGCTGGCCAGCATCAGCGACTCGTAAATGTTGGGCTGGTACAGGTCGCTGTGGTAGCGGTGGGCAAAGTTATAGGAAGCGTATGCCAGTAAGGAGGCTAACTCCTTGTTGCCTAAGTTCCATTGGGTTGAAGAGACGGAGCCCAACGAACGGGCCAGTGCCTGATAGCTCAACGTGTCGGCACGGCGACGGGCGCGTTCTGCCTGTTCACGTTGCCGCTCTGCCAACTCTTGTTGTTCCTCGGCTTTTCGCGAGGCCATAATAGCCAGCTGCTCTGAGGCCATGGCGTTCTCTTGGGCGATAATGGCATGCTGGCGCTCTATGTCGGACTGCCGCTTCATCTCGTTGGCAATGCGGGCCTGCTCGTTGGCGGCCTCACGCTGCTCGTCGCTGACGGCTTTCTGCTCATAGGCAATCTCCTCCATCTGCTTACTCACGCTACGCTCAATGGTCAGGCGTTGCTCTTTTTCGCTGAGTTCCCGTAGCTGATCTTCAAGCTGGCGGGTGTGCTTGTGCTCCTTGTAATAGAGCGCACCCACAGGTACAATGGCACCTAAAAGAACCAGTGCAGCTACAACTCCGACAATATACTGGCGCTTCATGAATAGTAGGGGGATTAAGATTTGCGGGTCAGGGTCAGCATGGTGATGTCGTCACTCTGGGGAGCGTCCTTCACAAAGTTATGGACATCTTCCAGCACATGGTCAATAATGCCACGGCTGTCATTGCCGGCCTGTGTCTTCAGGAATGCTTCAAGACGGTCGTCGCCGTAGGCCTGGTCAGCCTCGTCAAAGGCTTCTGTCACGCCGTCAGTATAGAGAACGAGCGAATCGCCGGGCTGCAGCTGCAGTTGTGCCTCACTGAAATGAATATCCTCCATGACACCGACCATCAGGTTGTTGTCAGACTTCACCACTGTCACAGTGCCGTCTTTCTTGATGACGTAGGGTGAATTGTGACCGGCATTGCAGTACTTGATTTCGCCCGTTGACAGCTGATAGATGCCGTAGAACACCGTTACGAACATGCAGTCAACCGACTCCTTGCAGAGCAGGTCGTTCACATAGGCCATGCAGGAAGCAGGATTGTCGCCCCTGATGCCCGTAGCGCGCAGCAGCGTACGGCTGACGGCCATGAAGATGGCAGCGGGAACGCCCTTGCCGCTCACGTCGGCAATCACAAAGCCAATGCGGTCCTCGTCGATGCGGAAGAAGTCGTAGAAGTCGCCTCCCACGTCCTTGGCGGGCGTCATGGAAGCCGCAATGTCAATTTGCTCTTCGTTCTCCGGGAATGGCGGGAAGATGCGCGGCAGGATGGCGTGCTGTATCTCACCGGCCACCTGCAGGTCGTTCTTCAGGTTCTCTAACTGTGAGTGCTCCTGTTGCGACTGGCGAATAAACTGAATCTGCTCAATGGCTTTCTCTATGGTGACGCTCAGGTCGTCCAAGTCAATGGGCTTCGTGGCAAAGTCGAAGGCGCCATTGTTCATGGCCTGGCGGATGTTACCCATATCGCCGTAAGCCGACACCATGATGCACTTCAAGGCGGGATTGCGCATCTCGTTAATCTTCGTCAGTAGCGTCAGTCCGTCCATTTCCGGCATGTTAATGTCAGAAAGAATAATGTCTATGTCAGGTTGCTGGAGCAGCAAGGCCATTGCTTCTATACCGTTGTGGGCAAACAGAAATTCATACTCGCCCTTCCTGATTTTTCTCCTAAAATATTGCGTCAACAGTAATTCGAGATCCATCTCGTCATCAACGCTCAAGATTTTTACTGCCATATCTGTATTTGTTCGTTATAATTTGTGTATTGGGTGCAAAGATAGAAAAAAATCGTGAATTAGCAAACGTAGAACACAAAAAAAGAGGCACTTAATCTTCAAAAACGAAGATTAAGTGCCTATAAAAGAGGGGAATTTAACTTCTATTTAGAAGTCCATGTGGTCAAGGGCGTCAGTAAAGTCCTTTGGCTCATGGCTTTCTGCTGGGTCGTGGAATTCATCGTTCGAACGCTCCGGACGGGGATGACGCTCGCCACGCTCAGGACGCGGACGGCGCTCACCACGCTCAGGACGCGGCCGACGCTCGCCACGCTCAGGACGCTCGCCACGCTCACGGCGGGCAGGACGCTCCTGGTAACCCTCGGGCTTCTCTATCAGCACGCGGTGTGAGAGCTTGTACTTGCCGGTCTTCGGGTCAATCTCCAACAGCTTCACCTGAATGTGGTCGCCCTCCTTGATGCCGGCTTCTTCAACGGTCTCTAAGCGCTTCCAGTCAATCTCGCTGATGTGGAGCAGACCGTCCTTGCCAGGCATAATCTCAACGAAGCAGCCGTAAGGCATGATGCTGCGCACCACACCGTCATAGACCTCACCCACCTCGGGAATGGCTACGATGGCCTTAATCTTTGCCAGGGCACCGTCGATGCTCTCCTTGTTAGGACCGCTGACCTGCACCTTGCCTACGCCGTCAATCTCGTCGATGGTAATGGTGGCACCAGTGTCCTCCTGCATCTGCTGGATAATCTTTCCGCCCGGGCCAATGACGGCACCAATGAACTCCTTGGGAATCTCAATCTGCTCAATGCGCGGAACCTGCGGCTTCAGCTCAGGACGCGGCTCGGCAATGGTGTCGGTGATGCACTTCAGAATGTGCTCACGGCCTGCCTTGGCCTGCATCAGTGCCTTCTCCAGAATCTCAAACGACAGACCGTCGCACTTGATATCCATCTGGGTGGCGGTCAGACCGTCGCGTGTACCTGTGGTCTTGAAGTCCATGTCGCCCAGGTGGTCCTCGTCGCCAAGAATGTCACTGAGCACGGCATACTTCTCTTCGCCGGGGTTCTTGATCAGTCCCATAGCAATACCGCTGACGGGCTTCTTCATGGGAACACCAGCATCCATCAGGGCCAGCGTGCCGGCGCAGACGGTAGCCATGGAGCTGGAACCGTTAGACTCCAGAATCTGGCTCACCAGACGTACGGTGTAAGGGAAGTCCTCGGGAATCTGACCCTTCAGTCCGCGCCATGCCAGGTGGCCGTGACCAATCTCACGACGGCCTACGCCGCGCTGTGCCTTGGCCTCGCCTGTGCAGAACGGGGGGAAGTTATAGTGGAGCAGGAAGCGCTGATAGCTCTTGTCGAGCACGTCGTCAACCAGCTTCTCGTCGAGCTTGGTACCCAGCGTACAGGTAGAGAGCGACTGTGTCTCACCACGGGTGAAGATAGCGCTTCCGTGAGGCATGGGCAGGGGAGAGACCTCGCACCAGATGGGGCGGATCTCGTCTGTCTTACGTCCGTCGAGACGAATGCCCTCGTCAAGGATGCAACGGCGCATGGCATCGCGCTCCACGTCGTGGTAGTAGCGGTCCATCATGGCCTCATACTCGTCCTTCGAAATCTCAGAAGTCTCGTTAATTTCCTCATGCTCAGCAAAGAATTTCTCCTTGAAGTCCTCCAGCAGCTTCTCGAAAGCCTCGGCGCGCTGCTGCTTCTCAAGAGCCTGCTTGGTGATGTCGTAGGCGGGCTGGTAGAGCTCCTTGTTCATCTGCTCACGCAGGGCCTCGTCGTTCACCTCGTGGTCATACTCACGCTTCACGTCCTTGCCCAGCTCCTTAGAGAGTTCGGTCTGCAGCTCACACATGGGCTTGATGGCGGCCATGGCAGCCTTCAGGGCACCAATCATGTCCTGCTCGCTCACTTCCTTCATCTCGCCTTCCACCATCATGATGTTCTCAGCCGAAGCACCAACCATGATGTCCATGTCGGCCTCCTTCATCTGGTCGAAGGTCGGGTCAATGACATACTCACCGTTAACACGGGCCACGCGCACCTCACTGATGGGGCACTCGAAGGGGATATCTGAACATGCCAGTGCGGCCGATGCAGCAAAACCTGCCAAAGCATCGGGCTGGTCAACGCCGTCGGCGCTGAGCAACATCACATTGACAAAAACTTCTGCGTGATAATTTGACGGGAACAGCGGACGGAGCACGCGGTCAACCAGTCGGCTCGTCAGGATTTCGTTGTCAGAGGCTTTGCCTTCGCGCTTGGTAAATCCGCCGGGGAAACGGCCGGCTGCGCTGTACTGTTCACGATAATCTACCTGCAAAGGCATGAAATCTGTTCCGGGAACGGCATCTTTTGCGGCACAAACAGTGGCCAGAAGTACGGTGTTGTTCATGCGGAGAACAACGCTTCCGTCTGCCTGTTTTGCCACTTTCCCGGTTTCAATTGTGATGGTTCTTCCATCAGGCAACTGAATACTCTTTGTAATTACATTCATCTTGTTTAAAACATCTAAAAAATAAAAAATCGTGCAAGGACAGTGCAAGCCGAATGCAGAAAAACAGAGTTTTTATGCTGAGGCGAAGCCTGTCTTCGCAAAAAACGTTGCAAAGATACACTATTTATTGTAAACTAACGAATAAAGTGGGGTAGAATTAATCTTTTTTGGGAAATTATTACTCAAACCCGCCACTGTCGTAAGTGGGAGTAGGCTCCTCACCACCGCCCTGACCGTCTTGACCGTCAGGGCGTTTCTTTGTGCCCATGTTGCCGAAGTTCCACGTTACTTGGAAGTTGACCGACGACTTGCGCCAGTTCTTCTGGTGACGCCAGAAGGTGTCGCTGCTGGTGTAGTTCTCCCAGTGACGTGAGCCGAAGACGTCGCGCCAGTTAATGGCCACGGCCAGCTTCTTGCCGAAGAATGTCTTGCGGAAACCGAGGTCCAGCGATGCGTTAGGCTGCCGATGACCCTGTGTGATGGCTCCGCGCGAGCGGTAGTTACCCGTGGCCTGGAACGAAATGTCGTAGGGCAGCATGAGCGATGCCAGCACACGGGCATCCCACGAGAAGGCCTCCTGGCCCTCGCCGGTCACCGTCTGTCCGTCAATGACGTACGAGAAACCGTCCAGCTTCGAGTAGTAGCCGTTCAGCGTGGTGGTCAGGTCGAGAATGCGCCACAGCGAGTTCTTGCTGATAATCTCTATGCCGGCATTCTGACGCTTGGCCACGTTCTCGTGGGTCATGTACATCATGCCGTCGGTAGAGCTCTGCCAGCGTATGCGTTGCATCACGTCGGTAGTCGGACGGTAGTACGTCGATATGTTCAGCGTGTGCTTGTCCCACGTCTTCAGGAAGTTCAGTGAGAAGGAGTTGGTGTATTCCGGTGTCAGCAACGGGTTACCGAACTGTATCATCGAGGCGTCGCTGGTGTTCTTGAACGAGTTGAGCTGTCCGCCCCAGGGACGGCGCAGGCGGCGTGTGTAGTTCAGCTGCAGCTGGGCCGTCTCCGTCAGCTCGTAGTTTAGGAACAGCGAGGGGAACAGCTGGAAGTAATCCTTCTTGAACGGTGCCTCGCGCAGTGCGGCATTGTGTTCCTGGGCGTAGTCGTAGCTCTCGGTGTTCACCTTCCAGTATTCTCCGCGCAGTCCGGCCATGACGCCCAGTCGTCCCCACAGCTTGGTGTTGATGGTGGCATACAGCGCATGCACGTCCATGTCGTAGATGAACCGGTTGAAGTAAGTCTCGTCCAGCACGGGGCTGATGCCGCTCCAGCTGGTGTTATCGACCCACGACTCCTGCGGGGTGTTCTCGTGCGAAAAGCGTCCGTTGTAGCCGCCTTCCACCTTGAAGTTCTCGCTGATCTGGTTTTCGTAGTCCAGCTTCACTTCCCACGAGCGGTTGTTGATGTGCTGCGGCCTGTTCTGCCAGAGATATTGCGTGTTAGCATTAGGGTTAAGGTCAGCGTTGTACCAAATGGAGTCCTGGTAGAAGTTGTCGTTGTCACTCTTCCAGCGGTTATGCGACACGTTGAAGTCCAGCTTGTGGCTGTCGCTGAAGTTGTGGGTATAGTCCAGCTCCAGGTGGTACATGTGGTTCTTGCCGTCGCTGCTGTTATAGCGCATCTGCTGGTAGGTGTCCTGCTGGGTGCTGATGTCGCCGTAGTGGTAGGGCGTGGTACTCTCATTCTCGCGCTTGCCGTGCATCATCATGCCCGTCAGCGAGAGGTCGTCCTTCTGCGTCATGTGCCATGTCAGTCCGGCGCGGCTGAAGAGTCCGCCGCCACGGTTCTCGCTCTCGCCCTCATAGTTCTGGTAGGTTCCAGTGTTCAGGTATTCCTGTTCGCTCATGCTGCCGCCTGCACCCCTGCGTCTGCGGTAGCCAATGTTCGCGTTGGCATCGAAGGTGCCGCTGGTGTAGTTGAAGTTGACACCCGTGTTCCAGCCGCCGCGGGTGTTCACGCCGGCACGCATGGAGCCGTAGTAGCCAGCCATGCGGTCACGCTTCAGCACGATGTTGATGATGCCGGCCGAACCCTCGGGCGAGTATTTGGCCGACGGGTTGTCAATGACTTCAATCTTCTCTATCGACTCGGCAGGAATCTGCTGCAGTATCTCGTAGCGGTTGTCAGTGGTCAGCCCGCTGGCCTTGCCGTTAATCCATACCTCCACGCTCGAGTTGCCGCGCAGCGATATCTCGCCGTCGGTCGTCACCTCCACGCTCGGAATGTTCTCCAGCAGCTCTGTGGCCGACCCGCCGGCAGCCGCCAGCACCTGATCGACGGTAAACACCTTGCGGTCAACCTCCAGCTTCATCTGCGAGCGCTGGCCTCTTACCTCCACCTCGCCGATGCTCTGCGCATCCTCCGACATATATAATAAGGAGAAAGTCACGCGGCTGTTCTTCTGCGTAAGGGTAAACTGGCGTGTCACCTCCTTGTAGCCTATGGAGGTTATCTGCAGGGTATAACTGCCGTAGCCAAGGCCCGAAATGCTGAACGCGCCCTCGCTGTCGGTAATAGCACCCTTCACAAACTTAGTACCTTGTAGCACCCGGACATTGGCAAACTCCAGTGCCTCTTCAGTCTGTTTCTCTATCACATGTCCTCTTACGGTACCCTGTGCCCACGTCACCACCGTGGTGAGCGACAGTAAAAAAATCAATAGAATCCGATTCATAATGCTATTAAGACGTAAGAAAATGCCATAAGTTTAATTCTTGTTTTTCTAATTCTTTAATTTTTATAAAAAACTTCGTCTTTTTATTTTGTATTGTACTCACTTATTCGTATCTTTGCACCCTGAAAACGTTGCCCTGATAGTTAAATGGATATAACAAGGCTCTCCTAAAGCTTAGTTCCGAGTTCGATTCTCGGTCGGGGTACAAAGGCTGTAAGAATGAACGAAGCAAGAGCCATAGAACTGCTGGAGCAGCACGGTGTGAAGCCCACGGCCAACCGCATTGTAGTGGCCAAGGCGTTGGCCGCAGCCGAAAATCCCATGTCGCTTGCTGAGCTGGAACGTAAGATTCTTACCATCGACAAATCGGGTATTTTCCGTGCCCTTACTCTTTTCCGCGAACACCACCTGGTGCATGTCATCGAGGGTGGGGGTGAAGGCGTGAAGTACGAGTTCTGCCACAGCCACAGCCACGAGCACGACGAGGACGTGCACCCCCACTTCTTCTGTGAGCGTTGTCAGAAGACCTTCTGTCTTGACAACATGGGCATGCCCGACATCACTCTCCCCGACGGCTTCCGTCCCCGCTCTGCTAACCTCATCATCAAAGGCCTCTGCCCGGACTGCGCCGGGGGACTGTAATCGGCTGATTAACAATGCAAAGACAAACGTTTTTTACAAATTTCACAAACTTGTGAATCACAAACTTGTGAAATTTATGTTTTATAGCGATTAAACTTCGAAAAAAAATAAAATTAAAGCATCCTAGTGCATGGCCAGGATGCTTTAATATGGAATTTATTTATCATGAATCAAAATCAGTTTTCCTTTTTTCATTGCTTTTTCCAACTCTGTCAATCTTATTTTGTCGGTTGTAGTTAAGTCTGCTTTATTAGATTCAAAGAATAGTGGTGCAGAAGAGCCAGTGTAACCAGTTGCTACATGGCAGTTTCCTATGGTTCCACTTGATGATACACCCCAAGTACAAACAGTAAGGTATTGACATGTTCCAGAATTCAAGGTTGTTTGTACGCTTGTCCAATCATATGTTTGAGCTTGCCCTGAAATTGCATATTGGTATGCATAATACCCAATCCAGTGCCAATTACCTGTGTAATCATCTGCATCTGTTGAAGTCATAAGATAGTATGACGTTGCATTGTTTTTAAGAGTAATATCAAAAGTCCATTTTGTAGAAGAAGTGGACTTGATATTAGAAATCTCAGCATATGGTGATTGTGATGATCTTGTTTTAAATGCTGATATTGAAATAGTTCCTTGTTTGTTGTTGCTGTCAAATGCAACAGCGTAAATATAATAGTTTGTGTTGGCAGATAAACTGCCATTATAAAATATGTAACCATCAACATCCTGTTTGGTGCGCATAACTCCCTGATTTTTAAGTTCACTTACAATTTCATCGTCAGTATATGATGTCAACATAGAAGTGTATATTTTATAATAGAACTTATTAACATTACTTTCAGCATTCCATCCAAATACAATAGCATCTGTAAATGTCACCAGATCTTTGGTAGTTACAGAACAATTAGTTATAGGACCTTCATTGTTTTCCGTCCGTTCCCATCCGCTATAGCTCGACGATGTTGGAATATTGAAATAACCACTTGTGCCATAAAGTAAGTCTGATTGCTTTAGATTTCGCGAAAACTTATAATTAGGATAAGTGTTATTAATGAGTGTAATGGGATTGTTGGTTATATTACTATTAAAATAGCTATCAAATTCACCATAGATATAAGGGGTATAACCACCACTAACACTTAATGTAATATCTTTTTTCTCATGAGTAAAAGAACCGTCTTTACGATTAAAGCTTGTATAATAATTAATTCCATTTTCAGTGCCTGGCAATTTTATCTGTGTGCCATTTGTTCCTTTAAAACGCATACGCCATGTATATGGAGATAATGCCGCCGTTATAGATATTGAATTTGATGTTGGATGCTTATAAGTTGCACTATATGTATAATAACAAGATGTTTTCTCATTCATATTCACTTTTTCACTGGTTACACTTTCAGCATTATCGAAATAAAACAAATAACATGTTGCTTCATTAGTGATAGCCAGTGATGAAGAGGCTTTAACCGTCCACTTGTTACTGTTCTTATTGTATGTTGCTGTTCCAGGTATGAACGAAGATCCGTCTTTGAATCTCACATACAGGGTAGCATTGTCATCCCATGTGTAGCTCAGGGCTCTAGTTGTTCCCTCATTTTCAATATCGGGTGTATTACAATTAAGCTCCAAGTCATAAATAAAATTACCCTCTTCATCAACTAGTTCTGTTTCATTATCACTGACAAAATCGTCATCATTAGAACAAGCAGAAAAGGCCAAACCCATAACCATTATTAGGCTAAATCCGTATAATAAAAAATGCTTTTTCATATTATTTATTGATTTTAATTGTTTTATTTATTGTTCAAATCCTCATCGCTATCATAGTCATTACGCCCAACAGAGCTGTCTTCTTCAGTCGGTTTGGCTTGTGTGACACTAATCGTAATCGAGTTAGCATGTGCAGGTGTAATCTTAATTGTTGCTGTACGACTGGATGAAGTCGAATTCTTATTGGCTGTTACAGTAATAGAACTATTGCCAGAACCACTAGTAGTTGAGAGTTTGCACCATGTCTGGCTGGAACTCGTACTCCATGAGTCATTGCCAGTGATGGACAATGTCTTTGATTCGCCTTCAGCGGAAAACGACAGTGAAGTCGGCGAAACAGAGAGAGCATAGCTTCCTAACTCAATATCGTTATCATAATCATTGCGTCCTATGTCGGAGGGGTCAGATACGCCAGATTGAATGATGTTTACTTTTCGTTCAATGTTACTGTTCTTTCCTTTTATGATAAGTGTTGTTGATCTTTCATTATAAGAAGTGTTCGCATCTGCTTTAACTGTTATTGTAGTTGTTCCTTCTGCTCCGTCTGAAGCAGAAATGGTACACCAAGTCGAAGTACCAGTGATACTCCATTTGTCATTTGAGGAAATAGAAAAAGATTCGCTTCCCCCGTCATCACTGTATGTTAACTCGTTTTTGTCGATATTCAAATAGGGTGTGGCCCCTTTTTGGTTCACTGTAAGTTGTTGTTGACTTCCACTGTTTTTTCCTGTAACAAGAAGCGTTATTGACCGCTCAATAAGTGAAGTGTTCTCCGTTGCCATTATAGTAATCTGAACAGAACCTTCTTCTCCATTTGTTGGAGTAGCAGAACACCAGTCGTTAGCTCCTGTCACCATCCAAGTTTCGTTTGTTGTAATAATGCATTTATCTTCTCCTCCTTCTGACTGGAAGTTGAAATCGGTTTTATTAATTCTCAGATAATAGTTAATCGGAGGAGGATTTTGCGTCACCGAAACCGAAGCGGAAACTTTTCCTCCCTTGTCTCTTATTATTAAAGTACCAGTTCGGGCTGTACTGCCTGAATTATCTCCCGTTGCTGAGATAGTCAATGTTTGATTTCCCGTACCCTCCGAAGGAGAAACATTCATCCAAGAATCTGGGCAATAAACAGACCATGAAGTGTTTGAAGTTATGGTCACGGTCCCCGTGTTCTGCTCATTCAGGATTACAGAACTTGGTGAAACTTGCAGTTGTACAGATGCATTCCCTCCGTCATTCTCTCCATCGTCTGAAGGACAGGAGGTCAGGGAGAGCAACATGCAAGCCCCGGTCATGAAGTTTAATAAGATTTTTTTGTTCATAAGCATTGTTATTTGTTTTTTACTAAGCATTAATTGTTAATGAACAAACACCTTTTTGTAAGTTCCATCAGGCATTCGTAGTATATTAATACCTTGTTGTGGAGATGAGAGTCTTCTACCGTCTAAGGTATAATATAGTTCATTCTTGTTCTCAGAACGATTATGTGGCAAAGAACCATTTATACTTGTCTCAATGTTAGACACTTCCTGCACCACTTCAATATTGTCTATCGCAAGAGTACTGCCGGGTACAGCAGTACCATCTATGTTTATAGTAGGTATAATTTGATTAGGAAATACTAACGAATAGTTTTCCCAAATCGTATTTCTTGTTGATTCTAATGAATGTTGTTGCCATTCTTCTTGTCCTTGTATTTTGTATTTTATAGTGATAGTGTTTGATGACTTATTTAGCCCTTTTGAAGAAAAATAGAAAGAGAGCGTCATCTTTCCTGTGTCGTTTATTGGATTGAAGGAAAAATCAATGTTACCATATTTTGCTTCAAACATGGACTTGGCTGCTGACAGTTGTAAGGAATTGTTTCCTTCGTACGCAAGTGGATAGTTGACATGAATTGTCGGGTCTGTAGGGTTGGAAACAAGTTTCCAGTTGTCATCTTGAATGTTGACAAGTAGGTTACCTTCAAATCCTTCAAAAAATATTTTTTCTGTTTGTACTGGTTCATATCCTGTTCCAGAACTTTCATTGGCAAGAGCAATGTCACCATTAGGCAAAAGAGTTATATGAGTTAAATTAATGGCGCACTCTTCTCCTGTCCAATAGAATGCCATTGGGGTCGAGGATGTTGAAAAGCTACTGTTGTTAGAACTTCCAGGAAAGGGACAACCAGCAGAATTAATGTCTCCATAAGTGTTGGGACTGTTACCAGGCTTCTTATGCTGTGATGAAGCACAAACCACATAACATTTTTGAGGATTTGTTGCATTAATCTTATTGCCAGCCTGTTCTATTTCTTGATGTACATGGAAGATTAGCAAGCCTTCACCAGGAAGACCGACACCCCATTCCGTCTTACTTCTGTTTTCAACAAGATAATAATCACTTCCCTCTGAGGGTTGTAGAATGTAATAATTGTCAGAACCTGTATAAGATGGCGATATCGTTACATTTCCATCTGGTAAAGATTTAGGCTGTACCCAACCATAATTGAACGATTTTACATACGGATTAAAGTCTGCTGGAGTTATTCCGTCATTATTCCAACTACCAGAAGCCATGACATCCCATTTCCCTGTACCGTCGTATCCTCCATCGGTGTTGTAGTTAGTGTCGTAGAAATCCATGGCTCCCAATGCATGTCCAATTTCATGACAATGAGGACCTATACGTGAGATTCCGCTGCCGGAATTGCCGCGCAGCTCTGGAGCACAAGAATACTTGTCTATTTTCATTCCTTGTATCTCGTAATAGTTTCCAAATGTCATTTCGTGTGACCATATCGCGTTTGCTTGTGCTCCTGCCTCTTCACCATAGCCAGCAAATATTATATGGACATTGTCAATTACTCCGTCTTCGTCTATGTCATAAAGACTAAGGTCAGCTTCGTTTGCAACATGATTAATCGCTTCCACAAAAAGAGCATAAGGATTTGAGTCGTTGCCTTGAACATCATTCCTCCCATAAAAAGCCATGTTATGTTCTGTTACGTATGGCCCATAGATGTCACTTGTCAGATTTAACTGACCATAGGATGAAGCATCATAAAAATCTCTGACACTGCCTAAAGCTCCGTCTTCATGATAACCAATTTCATTAAATAAGGCTTCATATTGTTCTTTTGTTTTCGTATAGTTTAAATCTGGGTATTCCATTAAGATAATAAGTATTCGTCGCTCACCAATTACCTTTGCTGATCTGTTTATTTTTTGAACTTTTGGATGTGCTGTTTCGTCTGCTTTCAAATGCGTAGGAGTTTTGGAAAGAAAACCTGTCAAAGCCTTATCATTGGTATTTCCGGCTGTTAATGCATACGAAGAAGGAATTAGGTAGCCTTCTGGATGCTTTTCTGCATACCACCATTTGTTGTTGCAGTCCTGAATAATCGTATAGCCGTCTATAGTTTCTGCATGTTTGTTATGTTCGTCTCCAAACATTCTAATTTGTACAATCTGTCCGTCAATGTATATTGAAATAATACCTGGATAAGCTGGAATTGCTGCAGCAAATTCAGGGAACAGCATGATAAATAGAACGATTAGTACGTTTTTCATATTGTATTTAAGGATGGTATAGGCTACTTGAGCCTATACCAAATAAATGTTAGTAATTATCTTGTTCCTGTATAAGTTAGCATGCCGTAATAGCTGTTCGAGTAGTTAATCATCAGTGTACCTTCAACATATACCATGCTAAAACCAGAAAGAAGGGCATTAGTAAAGACTATTTGATTTCCATCTTTTTCTAGATTGAAATTCATGGGCTCATCTCCAAAGAAGCCAGCTTTTACTTCCACCGTTTTGTCCGTAAGTTTTGTAATGGTTACAATGTAGGCATCTTGTACTATTTCTGTACCATTCATAAGACGGCCAGAATATACACCTTTAACAGTCTCTGCCAAAGAATTTGATGTTGGCTTTGGATTCCCTGACTGGGTCACTTGAATAGTTGCGGATGCTTTTCCTGCCTGTACATATAAAGTACAAGAACGTGAGTTTTCTTCGGTATTTTCATTTGCAGAAATACTTATCGTTCCATTTCCAGACCCTTGCATTGGCATAACTTGTAACCAAGACGGAGCTCCACTTACAGTCCAACTTGTGTTGCTCATAATACCGATGCTTTGAGAACCACCAGTGTTGAGCAATGATACCATTGGCATGGCGACTGCTACTTCATCGTCTTCTTTATCGTCACCACAAGAAGTAACTCCAACGCTTAGTGCCGTGACCATCATCATGGCCAGTGCACCCCAAAGAAATTTTTTCACTTTCATAATTTGTTAATTTTAAATTTGTTAAACCTAAGTATGAATATAATCATTATTCTCAGCCACATATACACACAAAAAGCGTGGAACTGCAATCGCTCCACATCCCTGAACTGCGGTCCTGAGAAAACCTGAACAAAAAGATATAGACATAACAGATCCACGCTATACGCGTGAACCATTGCTACTATCTATCTTGTTTGTTCTTGAAATTTCTCAGGTTTCAGTTCACAAGACAGAAGCACAATGCTTCATTTTCTCTCCCTCGAAAGAAGCTCCCGCCCTTACTTAAAGAGGAAGTTGAGCCTCGTCGGCAGCACGCTGGCTGCCCGTCACTTTAACAGCAACGGGGCAAAATTAAGCATTATTTATGAAATCTCCAAATTTTTCAAAGAAAAAGTAAAAACTTTTACTTAGTGTTAATTGAATATGAAATAAGAGAGCGTGGCAATTCTTTATAAATAAAGAGACTGCCTCTTCATGCAAGTGACAGTCCCTTAGGTATGCTTTAGATGATGATGAGTGCAAAATTCTTTACTGAATGTTTAAACTTTTCACATTTTTTTTCTTAATCTGAAATAGGGGAGACTCTTCTATATCGTTTCTTGTGAACCAATATTCGTCCTCGTCCTCATTTGTTAACAATATAGTATAAGACTTATCTGCCAATGTTACAAGAATGGCTTTCTTTGGAAAATTCTTTCTCCACTCGGCAAGTCTTCTTTCCTCTTCTTCCTTTTTTGCTTTTTCTTCTTCTGCTAACTTTCGCTGTTTCACCGTCTCAAAGTCGTTGATTACTTCACGTGTGCCATCCCGATAACATATCATGAAGATGTCATCCTTTGGTATTGACTGTTTAGAGGCCTTCTTCTTATCTGTGGGTTGGTATATGACACATTCTGTGTCCATACTTATGTTATAGGCAATAATTTCTTTTCCGTCAAGCAAATAGATGGCATCCGCTTTACTTGGAATTTTCCCATCGCCTTCGCCAGAATACTTTTCACCATTTTCCGTATAGAAGACATTTCCACGTTTTTCATATTTCACCATGTAAATCTGTGAATTATCTACAGATTGTTCTTCTTCTGTTCCACTTTCTTTAGAAATAAAGGTGGTGTTGTCAGTATTTGCCATGACAACTTTTACATCAAGTTTCTTCCCATCACGAAGAAGAATGATGTCATGTTGACCACATACTGTCATGGAGTATGCTGAAAGTAACAATAGGGTTGTAGCTAATTTCTTCATCTTTTCTTCCTTCTTCTTGAATTATTAAACTTCTTTACGGTCCCGTTAGAATAATTGATGGCGTATATTTCCTTAATCGGGAGTTTAAGGATGTTAGCGTTTTCTTTTTGGCGGAACAAGACGTAGGCTTTCACTTCTTTTATTATTTCGCACAGGACAAAACTGCTGTCATTGAGTAGTATCACGTCTGTCTTTTCTTCGGCAACGGGTTGTGCACTTGGAGCATCTGTTATTTTAATAACCAGTTCATAGACCCGATTACTCTCCAATCCGTTGATGCCATAGTCTTTAAACATCAGAGTGATGGGGGTGTAGTTTTTAAAATGGATTTTCATGTTACGTGAGCCGTTACACATATATACCCACTTTTCTACACCTTTCTTTATGATGTCGCCTATCTTGTTGCCCTCAACACGCGCCACATCGTCTGTTACTTGGATTTTAACCAAGGCACAGGGAACGCCATTGAGGTCGTTACGTCGGTCATTACCTTGAATCATGTTCGTTGTCAAGGTAAAGCTTTTGACTGTTGCTTCTTTTTGGGCTGTGGCTGCCAAAGCAAAAAGACAAAGAGCCAATATTGTAAATACTTTTGATGCTTGCATAAATTCTCTTTCTATTTGTTCTTAATTTAATCTGGAGTTGGTATCATAAAGTCCATGATGTTGATCATTTCATCACGAGTAAGAGAGTGTGACCCGATTTTGTCAGGTTGCCATGTGCGATAATGGATAATTGGGTCTTCTCCGTCTCGGAATTCCCAAACAAGAAGTACGTATCCGTCATCCTCATAGGTGCTTGATTTATAGTGCTGGTGTAAAGTAACCCCATAAAAATTCGGGTTGGCAGGGTGACGCACTACCTCTACATCACTGAATGTTACCTTGATATATTTATTGCGGTTGAAATTGTCCTTCAGACGGCTAAGATATTGTGGCTTGGTATGTATTTTGTAGGTAATTTGGTCTTGCCATCGTTGGTCATCACTGAAACGGTCGCGTTTTTTTTGCACGGTACCTGTAATGATAATGGCATCATCGCTGAAGACGCGGTCAATTGAATTAAGGTCTTTTTCATCATAGAAACTACGGTAGTTCTCTACGAAGCCAAGAATGGTAGAACGCCGTTCTAAATCGGTCACACTAAGTCCCTGTTCCATGATGCGGCTGTAAACGGCATCACTTGCAGACATTGCCACACTGGCAATCTGCCCATTGCGAGTAAGACGTACGGAAAGTGCACGTTCCGGTTCGTCGCTGTATCCTTCTATCATGGGATTAACCTGCACATAGATGTTTCGTATGACATAACCTTCAGCAGAAGTGATGCAGCGTTCCACAATTTCATTATCCTCGCAGAGGAAATGCAGGTTTTTCCATAAAGCCTGTAGGGAATGTTTACCACCAAGAGCCATGTCTATTTTGTCAAGCCGTAATGGGCGCTCTTGTGCGCAGGCTTGGTTTACCTCGCTTAACAATTGCGAGACAGCTCGTTCCATACGGCTTTTGACACTTTGGTTGTCAATGCCGTCAATGACCGTCACTTTTATGTTTTGGGGCATTGCTCCCAATGTGAGGGTAATTAGTGCAATGCATGTTATGAGTCGCTTCATATAACTATTTTTTTATGTACCAAATAACAGCAGTCATATTTGTTGGGTAATTATCAAGAGAGTCTTCGGTTCCATTGGTTAAGTTAATGCGTTTCCCGGAAGCTGTTTCAGACGAGAGCATTGTGATGGCCTCTTGACTTTGCAAATCGAAAAGAATTAGATCAAATGAACTGTAATCCCCAACGTCCTTCAGTTTCCCAAATTGGAGTATTTGGCCTTGGGCTTTCAATGATTTTAACAGCTTATATACATTCATAAAATCTTTTGTTTCCATAATACGCTGGACAAAGGCATCAGGAACAAATGCTGGTTGAGTAGGGGTGATGATTTGGTTGGTTGTAACATCTCCTGCAACTACTGAAGGATTCCCGATAGCTGCGGCATCAGTCTTCTTGATATAGGTGAAGACTTGTTTGGCGTTTCCACGATCTATGGAAATATAACTGGCATAGGGCATAAGCTCTTCTACAGAAAGTTGCTCATCATCATTCCGATTATTATTAACTTCCAATAGTAATCGGTCTGTAGCGTAATATTTAGACGAATCGGCATCGTAACCTGTGAATTGGTTCCAGTAATAAATGTCATTCTGTTTCTTTATTTCATTAATACGCTGTTGCAGTACCGTACGGTCCTGCCCATTGGCCATTGAAACACCAAAGGCTAATGCTATGATTATTGCAAATATTCTACTCATGGCATATTGAAATTGATGCCCGACTTCTTGGTTGGGGCGGTTCCTAATAACTTGGATTTTTCTATTGGGGGAATGTATAGATAGACATCAGCATGTACGACAGGAGAGGCAGAATAGAGTTGCTCCGTTGGAATATGCAGGCTCAGCAAATGATTATAGCCTTTAGGCAGGTTGCTTGCAAACATAATTCCCCTTGCTTTATCGTTCTGCACTCCGTCACAGGCAAAATAGAAACTGCATCCGTTCTGTCGGCAAAATGCCTTAAACTGGCTTAACGGTATAGTGACTTGCTGTCTGTGATAATTGCTTAGATGGAAGTCAAGTTCTATTGTTACGTCAGGAACAGAATTGTCATCACACATCATCAAATTAGCGAAAGTTTCGGCTGGAAAGTCGGGGTCATTTACAATGACTGGCATCACAGACTCTATTGTCATGGTTACCGGCGATTTCCTGATGATGGTGTCTGCTTTTTCGCAAATGGTCGCGAGTTTATAATATATATTTTGGTTAAGTAGCTCAATAATGTATGACGCGCCAGGAACTACAAACAGCCCCTCTGTGCCATAAATATTTAAATCACTCTCGCTAATGATAGCGGGTTGAGGCCTGACAATAGCGGGATGATTTTCAGACAGGTCACGAACAAAGGCTTGTTCCATATTGCGTCGCGTATCGTTATTAAGCAGTTCGTAGTCTATGGGTATACCGATAATTGCAACTTCTTGTTCATTGCGCTTCCAAGTTACAATATATAGTTTGTCTTCCCTATTTTCTATGGAACAGTCACACTCGTTCAGCTTTTCAATTAGTAAAGAGTTCCAGTTCCCTAACTTGAAAATAACCTTGGAGAGATAGAGTTGGTTGGGATTGACCTTGTACTTCCAGTTTAGCAAAGCATACTCCAAAAAATCATAGACAGGTGACGGTTGCAGCAGTCGCATAATATCATTAAACAAGGGAATGCCAACATGCTCAATTTCACCCATCGGGTTGGTACGAACACAAATGCTTTGTCCGTCTTTTGCCTTCAATTCATACGTCTCTTCTGGCATTATTGAGTCTGGTGCCAGTCGTAGCCCGGCAACTTGTACAGCCTTCTTTAGCCTGTCTGCTCTATAATTTTGAGCAGACAGGTTGAGACAGCCATAAGCAGTTAATGTCAAAACAAGAACTATATGGATTTGAGTTTTCATTATTGGGCTGATACTTTGAGCTTCATTCCTGGAGTCAGGGTCATAGTTGTAAGGTTGTTCCATTTCACGACATCCCTTACAGTTATACCATAACGCTTGGCTATGTCCGTAATAGTCTCTCCGCTGGATACGGTATGGTATTTCGTGACAACGGGTTGAACTGGCTGTACTGGCTCAGGGTCTTCACGACGTGAGGTTGGTGTGGTAGTTGTTGTTGTTGCAATGGTATTTTGGCTTGGCGTACCATATTTAAAGCGCCATATCTGGAAATTATCCTTGAGTCCGCCACGGTCAGAAGAAAAATAGATGTATCCATCATTAGACCAGTATGGTTCTGCATCGTAAGACTTGTTAAATGTGAGTTGTGTAAGGCCTGTGCCATCTCGATTAATAACATATAGGTCAACGTCTTTCTTGTCCTTCTTCTTGCATTGAAAGACAATCTGGCTGTCATTAGGGCTGAAACGAGGCATTGCTACAACACCCATTTTGGCATCGGTCAATTCTGTCTGATTTTGGCCATTGGTGTCCATCACAACCAGAATAGTGTTTCCTCCATCAGGAGTAAAACGAATAAAAGCAATTTTTTTGCCATCGTGTGAGAATGATGGCATAAGACCTGTGCATAAAAGAGTTGTTGATTCGGTCCTCAGGTCTTGACGCCAGATTTGTGCTTCCCTTGCTGTGCCACCACTGTATAGTTTTTCATAGACAATGGTATTACCGTCAGCACTTAAACAGGGATAATACTCTGCCTCGCTTGGAGTGTTAGTCAAACGTCTGATAGCCGATCCATGTGAAACATCCATCATGTATATGTCACTTATCAGAGCACCTTCCTGCCTTCCGGAATAGGCAAGTTGGCCAGTCTTAGCACAAAATGTAGGAGAAGTGTTATAATTGCGACCGTCTGTCTTGGGGCTCATTGCTGCTGAAACGGGAAATTCTTTACGGTAGATATTGCTGCTTCCGCGTTTGTCACGAACAGCAAAGAACAACTCTCTTCCATTATCGCCACCAAATGGTGCATCAAATTTGTTTTCCTCATTATCTGTAATCTTTGTAAGCGACTGTAAATTGTACTCTTCTGGAGAATACATGGCAAAGCGTTTAGAGCCGCAACTAATCGAAAGCATTGAAAATGCTATTAATGCTAACAGATGTAGGATGTTTCTTTTTCTCATAATCGTTAAATGTTAGTTATATTTATAGTTTTATAATTATTTGGTATCATAGTATGGTTCGTGGAATTCTGACCGCTTTATCTTGTTCTATATATATAATTCTCAGGTTTCAGTTCACAAGACAGAAGCACAATGCTTCATTTTTATTCCCACGAAAGAAGCTCCCGCCCTTACTTAAAGAGGAAGTTGAGCCTCGTCGGCAGCACGCTGGCTGCCCGTCACTTTAACAGCAACGGGGCAAAATTAAGCAATATTTATGAAATCTCCAAATTTTTTGAAGGGAAAATGCGGAAATACCCTTTGTATAGAGTCAACCGGCACACGTTTTTTTGCTTTAAATTTTTGCAGTTTTCCTTGCATTTGCCAAGAAAATTTTGTATCTTTGCATAGTAGTTCCGTTCATCCGCAGCAGCCCGCCGTTTGCTGAAGTTTTAGCAAAACGGACACAAAGGGGGATTTGTGCGGGCGGTCAACTTAACTTGAGCGGGTGGTACAATTAATTGCGGCGGGCGGTGCAATCAAGTGCACCGCCCGCCGCAGTTGCTCAACTCGGCACCTTTGCACCTTAAACTCGGCCACTTCCCGTTCCAAAGTCGCCCTCTTTATCCTGAAAAGCCTCCTTCCGTCCCCCCGAGGGGGGAAACCGCTTAGCAAAAATCGCCGCCGTCGCCATTGTCGCCGCCACCGATGCCGGCAGAGTGAGTGGCTTCTGAGTAGCTGGCAGAAATGTTACCCCCGTGAATCACCAGCTTGCCCATGTTCAGGCGACTGCCGATGCCAGGCAGGTTGGTGACATCCTGTATGACGCCGTCGTCGTCTTTCTGGCTTATTCAGGTAAAGCCCTTGGCTTTCAGTTTTCCAGAGTCGTTCTGCTGTCCGTAGATGTGAAGCGCGTTATCCTTGTCGATGTCGATGCGGGCGGTGAGCGTTGCCCCGTCACATATAATGAGGTGAGCGGGTCTTCCCTTGGGTGCATAGATGCTCTTGCACTCAAAAGAGGTCTTTACCACATACCACTTGCCTGACTCAAGGCGGCGGAAGCCCTCTTTGTCGCTGCCCGACAGTTCGGTGTAGTCGCAGATGGCCCTGGCCGTGGAAACCACCTTGCTGCCGTCCCAGCTGCGTTCCACGTAGGTGACGGGCTCGATGCCGTTGCTACGGGTTATTTCCAATTCGGGGTTGGTAACTGCCGATTCTAAGATGTCGTTGTCTTGTGAACATGCTGTGAAGCTCATTGTCATCACTGCTGCTGTCATGAAGGCTGCCAGGGCCTTCGTCTCGTTCTTAAAGAAATTCTTTGTCTTCATAATTGTATTTTTTAGTTGTTATTATTTTTGTTAAATTGTTGTTTTTGTCTTTCGACACTGCAAAATTATGAAGATAAAGGGCTGAAAACAAATAAAGTCATCTTTTTTGTCTTCAGTTGTAGTGACAACCGCCCCTATTTTGCGACAAAGAGCTGAACACCCCTCATTTTTTGTCATGTGGGAGCTAAAAAAAGAACTGCCGCATCTTGTAACACAGACGCGGCAGTTCTTTATAATATAAGGTATAAGCCTTATTTTACTTCTTCTTAGCCTCTACTGCGGGAGTCTCTTCCTCGCGGATGGTGCGGCCCATGGTGAGGTAAGCGATAGGAGCAGCAATGAAGATGGACGAGCAGGTACCGAAGATGACACCCAGAATCATAGCGAACGAGAACGAGCGGATGCTGTCACCACCGAGGATGAAGATACAGAGCAGCACGATCAGGGTCGTTACAGAGGTGTTGATGGTACGGGCCAGCGTCTGGTTCAGCGAGTCGTTGAACAGGGTCTGGCGGTCACGCTTGCCATAGAGCTGAATGTTCTCACGCACACGGTCGAATACCACCACCTTATCGTTGATGGAGTAACCAATCACGGTCAGGATGGCACCGATGAAGGTCTGGTCTATTTCGAGCGACATGGGCACGAACTTCCACAGCAGTGAGTAGAAGCCGATGACGATGAGGGCGTCGAAGGCCAGTGCAACGGTAGAACCTACTGAGAAGGCCACGTTGCGGAAGCGGAACAGGATGTAGAGGAAGATGGCGATCAGAGCGATGGCAACGCTGATGAAGGCGCGGTGGGTAATATCCTTAGCAATGCTCGGGCCTACCTTGGTAGAGCTGATGATGGAACCGCCCTCGCGAACGTCGGGGTTCTTGAAGTCATCAACATTGGCCTGTGTCACGATGCCGGCACCCTTCAGGGCCTCGAAGAGGATTTCCTCTGCCTCATCATCGACGTTCGGGTCGTTAGAGTCAATCTTATAGTTGGTGCTGACGCGGATGCGGTTGCCTTCTGCACCGAGGGCGATGGCCGTGGTGTTGGCTACCTTCTCAGCGCCGTTGGCATCCTTCTCGACGAAGGCCTTGTTCAGTACTTCGCGAATCTGCTCGGGCTCTACTGACTTCTCGAACTGCATGACGTAGTTACGTCCACCCGTGAAGTCGATGCTCTTGCTCAGACCTAAGGTGAAGAAGCTGATGATGAAGATGAGTGCAGCAACGCCCCAGATGGTGAAGGTCTTCTTGTACATACCCATGAAGTTGAAGTGGGTGTTCTGCATCATGTTGCGAGAATACGGAGTGGTGAAGGTGAGGTTACGCCAGCGGTCGCGCTTCAGCTGATACTCATAGACCAGACGGGTCATGAAGACGGCGGTGAAGAACGATACGCAGATACCGATCATCAGGGTAGTGGCGAAACCGCGGATAGGGCCTGTACCGACCACGTAGAGGATGATACCGGTAATCAACGACGTGAGGTTAGAGTCGAAGATGGCCGAGAAGGCGTTAGCGTAACCCTTGCCGAGTGCCTCCTTGACGTTGAGACCCTTGCGGAGCTCTTCCTTGGTACGCTCATAGATGAGCACGTTAGCATCGACGGCGGTACCCAGGGTGAGCACGATACCGGCGATACCCGGCATGGTCAGAGCGGCCTGGAACGAGGTAAGGATACCGAGTGTGAAGAACAGGTTGAACAGCAGGGCGATGTTGGCCAGCATACCGGGAATCCAGTTGTAGAGCAGCACCATGTAGATTATCAGCAGGATGAAAGCTACAACGAATGAGATGGCACCCTGCTTGATGGACTGAGCACCGAGCGTAGGACCGACGACGTCAGACTGTACGATGCGGGTAGGAGCCGGCATCTTACCTGAGTTCAGCGTGTTAGCCAAGTCCTTGGTGTCCTGAATGGTGAAGTTACCCGTGATGGACGAGTTACCACCGTCAATCTGCTGGTTCACGCGGGGAGCGCTATAGACAGCGTCGTCAAGCACAATGGCTACGGCCTTATTAATATTATTATGTGTCAGCTGTGACCAGCGGCGTGCACCGTCGCCGTTCATCTGCATGGTCACCTCGGGACGGCCGTGCTGGTCGAAACCGTCGCGTGAGTTGACGATGACGTCACCTTCCAGCGGAGCACGTCCGTTGATGGCGTTACGAGTGTCGATGGCATAGAGCTCGAAGCGCTCCTGGTTGTCGTTGAAAGCCAGGTCGCTGGGCTTGGCACCCCAGAGCAGCTTCACGTCGGCAGGCAGAATGCGCTTGCCAACCTCTGAACGCAGAATCTTGTTAACAGCTGCAGTGTCGCGTGTCAGCGCAAAACCGACGATGGCGAGTGTCTGTCCCTGTGAGGGAGTAAAGATAGAGAACAGCGGGTTCTGCTTGTCGAAAGCAGCCTTGGCAGCGTCGGTCAGAGCCTTGTCGTCAACCTTGGTGCTGTCCTTCTTGGCCAGTGCGTCGGCCAGTGTGCCTTTAGCCTTTGCGGTGTCGGCAACAGCCTCGGCAGCCTTGGCCACCTTTGCGGTGTCGGCAGCGGCAACAGCCTTAGTGGTGTCGGGGGCAGTGTCGCCGTTAGCAGCATACTGAGCATTCAGCTGGCTGAGCAGGGGAACAATCTCCTGACTGTTGTAAGTCTCCCAGAACTCCAGGTTAGCACTACCCTGCAACAGCTTACGAACGCGCTCGGGCTCCTTGACACCAGGCATTTCAACCATGATGCGTCCGGACATACCCTCGAGCTTGCTGATGTTGGGCTGAACAACGCCGAACTTATCGATACGGGTCTGAACAACGAGCAGGGCGTTATCAACGGCTGCTGATACCTCAGCACGCAGGGCGGCTTCCACCTCAGAGTCAGAGCTCTTCGTGGTCACCTTGTCCTTCATCTGCTGGGTAGCGAAGATAGAAGCCAGCGGCTTGCCCGGGGCATTCTTCTTCCAAGCGTTGATAAACAGCGAGATGAAGTCGTCCTGACTGTTCTCCTCTGCCTTCTTGGCCTCTTCCATAGACTTCTTGTAGAGGGGGTCGGTCTTGTGGTCGGCCAGGATGTCAACAACATCAGGCACTGAGACCTCCAAGATAACGTTCATACCGCCCTTCAGGTCCAGACCCAGGCCGATTTCCATTTCACGGCACTCACGCAGTGTGTAAGCACCAAAATAAACTTTCTCGTTCATCAGTGAATCGAGGTAGGCCTTCCCGGCTTCCTCTCCCTTCAGGGCGCTGATTTCTGCTGCTTTGCCCTCGTAGTGACGGGTCACGAACGAGAACGACAGGTAGAAAATGCACACCAGAATGAGCATCACTGCTACAAACTTTACAATTCCTTTGTTTTGCATTTTTTATTGTTATTTTTGATAATTATTTCTGCTATTGTTCATTTTTAGCCTGCAAATATAGACATTTTTCGGCATTTGACGAAATTTATTATGCTTTTTCATGCATTTTTTAATGATTTCGGTCTATTTTTAGCCAACAAATGACAGGATAATGGTCACTTGCGACAATTTTTGAATCGACAAAGCAATGATAAGGGGTGATGTTTTCGGAACACATCATGTGGTCAATGCGGAAGTACATGTCGTAATGATTGAACGATATGCCGAGTCCGTTTCCGGTAGAGACGAAACAGTCGGTCAGGCCCTTGGCGATGGTGCGGCGGGCGTAGGACAGCGGATGGTCGTTGAAGTCGCCGCACACCAGGATGGGGTAGTGGCCATGCCGCTCAATGTACTGGTGGACGGAGTCGGCAGCCGGCGCACGCTTGACCGCGGCTTCTGCCAGCTTGCCTAACAGCCGGCGCGATTCGGTCCTGGCCGTGTCGCCCTTCATGCCGCCAGCTACTATCTGCTCGTACTGACTGCGGTCGCTCTGGTTCAGATGGCTCGACTCCAGGTGGTTGTTGATGACGATGAGCGTGTCGTTGCCCACCTTCAGGTACCACGCTACGCTGCCGTTCGAGGGGGAGTAGTAATCGATAACCTCCTTGCGCAGGATGGGGAAGCGGGTGTGGATGCCCAGGTTGTTGGGGGAAGACTTTGACGTGTTGACCTTCACCGTGTCGTTGTAAGGGTAGAGGCTGTTGTAGAAGTCGGTCATCTTCTGCTTCCCGTTGTTGTCCTCCTGAATGCAAAGAATGTCGGCCTTGCTCTGGCGCAAGTAGTCGGTCAGCTGCTCAAAGGGGTTGTCGCAGTTGATGTTATAGACGAAGCCTGCCGAGTTGAAGGAAATAACCTTGATGGCATCGTCAGGCGGTGACGACGGCAAGTTCATGGGCATATAGACCCGCATGGGGGCATAGGCGACCAGGAAGCCTACAAAGGGAATCAGCGCCCAGCGCCACTTGACGATGAGCCAGAAGAACAGGAAAGCCAGGTTAGCCAGGGCTGCAAAGGGGAACAGCAAGCCCAGGGTGCTCAGCGTAGGGTGGTCAGCCGGACTCACATGGTCGGCAAACCCCAGCAGCAACATGACCAAGATGGTGACGATGTTTGCACCGGCTATCAGGCCAAATATTATCGATTTGAGTTTTTTCATGACGCTCTACGCTCAACCCTTAACGCTCAACTCTCAACGCTCAACCCTCAACTCTCCTTGCTTGCCTCGAAGAGGCGTTTCTTCTCTTCCTTGGTCAGACTGTCGTAGCCGCTTTTGCGGATTTTGTCGAGTATGGCATCCACCTCTGCCTGCCGCTGCTGCTTGCGGGCATTATACTCCATGTCGGTCTCATGGGTGTTGGGTGATTGGTGTTGGGTGTTGGGTGACGGTTTCCTCCTTTGTTCGAAGTTCCGCTTCATGTTGTTGAAGAACTCCTGTCCGCGGCTGCGGCTGAAGCGGGCATCGCTGCCCGGGTGGCGTCGCCAGTAGAGAATAAGCAGCAGACCGAAGAGCATACCGCCGAGGTGGGCCACATGGGCCACGCCGTCCATAGAACTGCTGATAGAGGAGAACAGCTCCAGTGCAGCATAGCCAATGACAAACCACTTGGCCTTGATGGGTACGGGAATGGGGAAGATGAAGATGCGCTCGTTGGGGAACGTCATGCCGAAGGCCAGCAGGATACCATAGACGGCACCGGAGGCGCCCACAGTGTTCCATAGGTTAAGGAACTCACCGGTGGTGATGATGGCAGTGCCTGTGTTTACCTGCTCGTAGGCATACAGGCCTTCTATGTAATACGTCCCAAGCTGTGCTACCTCCTGCATGATTCCGGCACCGATGCCGCACACCAGGTAGTAGTACAAGAACTTGCGGGGTCCCCAAACGTTCTCCATGACGCGTCCGAACATCCAGAGGGCGAACATGTTGAAAAAGATGTGAGTGAACCCTCCATGCACAAACATGTAGGTGAGCAGTTGGTAGATATGGAAGTCGTTGGCAAGGAAGAAATGCAAGCCTAAGTAGTCGGTCAGCGAAGGCATCATCCAAGTGAAGGCAAACACCAGCACATTGATGATGAGCAGATTCCTCGTTACAGTTGGTAAATTATTCATATTTTGACGGTTTGACGTTTTACTAATTATTACTTTGTTATTATCGTAAGCGGGCGCAAAATTACGAAAAAAAACCGTTTTTAAGTACAAAATCAGGGCTTTACGCACTTTTTTTCAACAAAAAAGTCATTTTTTTTCATTTTTTGTTTGTTTTCTAAATACTTTACACTATATTTGCGGTGGATTTTGCGACATTTTAGAACATCTATTTATATTTTTAAAACAAAAACATTATGAACAAAACAGAATTAATTGAGAAGATTGCAGCCGGTGCTGGTCTGACTAAGGCTGATGCAAAGAAGGCTCTCGACGCTACAGTAGCAGCTATCAAGGACGCTCTCGTAGCAGGTGACAAAGTTGCTCTCGTAGGTTTCGGAACATTCGCCGTTAACGAGAAGCCCGCTCGTGAAGGTGTGAACCCCGCCACAAAGCAGAAGATTACCATCGCTGCCAAGAAGGTTGCTAAGTTCAAGGCTGGTGCAG
>ERZ842401.1426-NODE-1426-length-34290-cov-5.445305_pt1 | contig 34290 bp, 33 predicted proteins | sample MGYA00521270_ERZ842401 | MGnify/ENA primary metagenome ERZ842401 (study PRJEB31892, sample SAMEA3878208) | bioreactor metagenome | biome: Moose rumen | place: Sweden | collected 2011-10 | study: EMG produced TPA metagenomics assembly of the PRJEB12797 data set...
GCAAACAAGCCGAGAACTACCGCAAGATACTGCTCTCGATGTGCAACGACGCCTATGTCATCTTTCTCAAGCTCTGCGACCGTCTGCACAACATGCGCACGCTGGGTTCGATGAGCGAGACCAAGAAACTCATCATAGCCAGCGAGACCTCTTACCTCTACATCCCGCTGGCCCACCGGCTGGGGCTCTACGCCATCAAGACCGAGTTGGAGGAGCTGGTGATGCGCTACACCAATCCGGAGAAATATGCCGAGATAGAGGCCAGAATCAAGGCCAAGTCGCCCACAGCCGAGAAACTGCGCGAAAGCGTCTACCAACCCGTCTGCACGATGCTCGACGAGGCGGGCTACCGCTACACCCTCAAAACGCGCATCAAGTCGGTCTACAGTTGCTGGAAGAAGATTGAGAACAAGCATGTGGACTTCGACGAGATATACGACCTGTTTGCCATGCGCATCATCCTCCGCGGAGTGCCGCGCGAGCATGAGGCCGAGGAGTGCTTCAAGGTCTACTCGCTCATAGCGGCGCGCTTCTCACCCAATCCGTCGCGCTTCCGCGACTGGATCAACCACCCGAAAAACAACGGCTACGAAAGTCTGCAAGCCACGGTGATGACGCCGGAAGGCGTGTGGGTGGAGGTTCAGATACGCACCGAGCGTATGGACACGATTGCCGAGAAAGGCATGGCGGCGCACTTCCTCTACAAGGAAGCCCACCCCGAGGAGGTGGTGGAGGACAGTCCGGTGGAGGAATGGCTGCAGCAGATACGCACCTCGCTTGAGCAGAGCGACAAGAGTGCCATCGACCTGGTGGAGGAATTCAAAGAAAGCCTTTACACGAAGGAGATATACCTCTTCACCCCGAAGGGAAAGACCGTGATACTGCCCAGCCGCAGCACTGTGCTCGACTTCGCCTTTGCCATCCACTCCGACCTGGGCATCCATTGCATCGGGGCCAAGGTCAATGCGCGTCCGGTGGCCATCGGCTTCCGCCTCCACACCGGCGACCAGGTGCAGGTGCTCACTTCGCGGAACACGTTGCCCCAGCCCGACTGGGTGGACCAGTGCCACACGCCCCGCGCCAAGGAGGCCGTCAAGGACTTCCTGCGGCAGCAGAAGAAAGAATATGTGGAAGAGGGGAAACGGCGCCTGTCGGGCTACCTCGGCCAGTTGCACCTGTCCAACAGCAAAGCCAACTTCGGCCAGTTGAAGCGCTTTTTCAACCAGAAATCGGAGGTCGACCTCTACTACGACATTGCCGTTGGGAATATCGGCGAGCGCCAGGTGGCCGAGTGCTTCGGCAAGGCGCGCCCCGAGCCGCAGCTGCTTTTCCTCGCCCCCTACAAGGACATCTTCAAGGGTGGCGAGACCGATGGTCTGCCCCTGGCGGCAGGAAAGGCCGGCACGGCTTCGCAGCCCCCGGCCCAGTCGCACCCCTTCCTGCTCGACCACGAATATGAGGACTATCCCACCGAGACGGCCAACTGCTGCAAGCCCGTGCCGGGCGACCACGTGGTGGGCATTGTGCACAACGGCAAGATTATGGTGCACCGCACCAATTGCCGGGTGGCTATGGACGAGATGGCCAGCTACGAGAACCACACCATACGCGCCAAGTGGCGGCAGGGCGAGCAACTTTCGCTCCTCACAGGCATCGCCCTTACGGCTATCGACAGCAAGGGCCTGCTGCAGAAAATTACAAAGTACATCTCGGAAGAGCTCGATCTCAACATGCGTGCCATCACGCTTGAGGCATCAGAAGGAGTGGCCCGCGGCATTATCATGCTCTATGTGAGCGATGTGGATAGCCTCAACGGACTCATTGACAAATTGAAATCGATAGATGGAATTGAAGAAGTGCGCCGCATCTGACAACGGTGGGGAGGCGGCTGCAATGGAAGCCTTCCGTCGGTTGCGCAGCATACTGGACACCCTGCGCCGCGAGTGCCCGTGGGACAGGAAGCAGACCATGAAGAGCCTGCGCTACCTCACCATCGAAGAGGTGCATGAGTTGAGCGAGGCCATAGTGGCGATTGAAAATCTGAGGGAACAGACGGAGGCCGAAGGCTCTTGCTGCCAACAGGAGGCCGATGCCCAATCAGCAGTGCTCAATTCGCAATTGAAGAAAGAGTTGGGCGATTTGGCCATGCACATCCTTTTCTATTGCAAGATTGCCGAAGAGCAGGGCTTGTTCTCCACTGCGGATGTGTATAATGCCATCAGCGACAAACTGGTGGATCGCCACCCGTTTATTTACCGCAAGGAGGAATATCACGGCGAGAGCTGGGAGCAGCTCAAGATGCGCGAAGGACGGAAAAATGTGCTTGAAGGTGTCCCCGCGAGCCTGCCGTCGTTGGTGAAGGCTGTGCGTATACAGGAGAAGGTGGCAGGAATGAGCGGCGAGGACGCAGCCGAAGCGACAGGCGATCCGGCTTTCGCCTATCACCTTTCGCCTTCCATGACGGAGGCAGAGTTTGGCGAGCTGCTTTTTGCGTTGGTGGGCTGGGGCTTGCGCCACGGCATCAATGCCGACGATGCACTGTGTGGAGCCAACGCCCGGTTCTGCCGGAAATATGGCCGGACGGACGATTAGCGCCGTGCCGCCACCAACAGCCGTTTGACCCCGTTTTTCACATATTGCATACAGGCTTCAGCTACCCATTGCGGGCCGAAGGGCATCCAGCGTTGGGGGTGGATGTTGATGAGCAGATGGTAGCGATGGATGGGGTGGGATGGGGTGGAGAGGGCCCGGATGATATCGTCGGTAGAGTGAAACACCAGACCTTCACTGACCCACTGCTCATGTTGGGCAACCACCTTGTCGCGGACGCTGACGCGGAATCCGTCCCACCGGTGGCCGGTATCGGTCAGGTAGAGGGTAGTGGTGAAGTCGGTGTTGAGAAGAGGCTCGTAGGTGATGCCGAGGGCATGGATGTCATAGTGTTGCCATAGGTCGCGGTTGTTCCAGGGTGAGTGTGGACTTCCGTGGGCGCAGGCAGTGCTGACGGGGGCTATCTGTCGCAGTGCTTCAAGGTGGCGGCAGAAGCTGTCGTAGGCCTGCGCGAAGTCGCCGTGGGCAGTGGCGAGGTTCTCATAGTGGTAGCCGATGGTGTGCCCCAAGTCGGCGACAGCCCGAATGGTATCGGCATGAGAGACAAACTGGTGGCTGCGGAAATAGTAGGTGGAGGCGATCCCGATGCGTGCTTCCTGCCTGGCTACATGCAGGGCATTGGATGGGCGCTTGTCAATGTCGTGTATCAGGCGGAAAGCAATTCCCGATCGGGTCAGTGCGGAGAGCAGGGCACTGTATTGTTCAGGAGTGAAGTCGTGCAAGTTGGTCAAGGATGAAGTGAGTGAAAAAGTCAACCACGTCGACCTGTTCGGACAGCATGGCTTGTCGGCGTTTCTGGTAAGTGGCTTTCAGGTCGGGAGTGGCAAGCAGTGTGTCGAGGGCGGCGAAGAGCCGTTCAGGTTGGTCGGACGGAATGCCGATGGCAAGGTGATACCTATTTTCGAGGGTGTTAAGTACTCCGATGTGCCCTGCAAAGTCGCTGTATCGGATAGAGGGAGTCCCCAGAATTGCGGCTTCCACGGCCATGCTTTGGCTGTCGCCGATATAGATGTCGGCAAAAGCAAGCCAGTGATGTATGTCTGCAGGATTGATATGGAGCCTGTATGCTTCCAGTTCGGAGGGCAAGGGGCGTTCGGAACTGATATATACGTCGTGTGTGTCTTGCAGGCGATTGACGAGTTTGAGGGCGATGTTGTTGTCAATCCCGTGGATGCCATTGTCGTGGTGCGCCTGCAACTTGGCGAAACGGAGAAGAGCGGTGGGGCGGTCGGTGTGGCGCAGGCAGGGGGCGATAATCTCGTGCGAGGGGGTGAACCATTTGGGGTGCAGGTATGCCAATTTCTGGAATCCGGCATATTTTGTCATCTTGTCGTCCCATTTGCCCCCGTTGCAATAGGTAGGAGCAAGGATGGCAGTGGCATAGGGGTAGCTGGTTCGGGCGAACCGTGGAACAATAGCGGTGTCGTCTTCACAGCATACAATCATAGGGACTCCCGTAAGGTGGGAGATGACAGGTGCATAGGTGCCTATCAACAGTCTGGGACGGCGTCGAAAGATGTAGGCGATGACGTTGAGTTCCATGCTGACCAGAGCCCAGGCAAGGCCGATTTTCCTGCGTGCGGGGCGTTCGTGGTGCCGCACAACGTAGTAGCGGTGTCCGCTGGTTTTGACCAAGTCTTCAAGCATGTCTTTACGCTTGACGAGGTAGTCTACCTCGATGCCCTGTTGCTCCAGTTGAGCCACAATGTTTTTGAACATGTGGTAGTGTGCAGGGTGCCCCAGAAAGATTGCGATGCGGTCAGGCCTGGTCATAGGGTTGCAGCAATGGGTTGAGGTCTTTTACCGGGTGGGCAGGCACTCCGGCCACGAGAGTACGCGGGGGGACATCTTTTGTTACCACAGCACCAGTGGCCACCACAGCCTCGTCGCCAACGGTAACGCCCGGACAGATTGTTACCCCAGGCATAATCCATACCCCTTTGCCTATAGTGGTGGGTTTGATGGAACGAGGATAGATTTTCTTCAAGAGGGTATCCGACGGGATGTTGGCATGAGCTGTGATGATGGTGCGGTCGCCGATGGCCGAGTGGTCGCCGATGGTAATAAGGTCGGGAAACACTCTGTCGAAAAGGACTTCATGGCCGATATATACCCCTTTGCCGATGCGTATTCCTCGCCAGCGGTGCATGGCTGTTCTCCATGGCTTCACTGGTGTAAAGAATATCACCTTGTCGAGGAGGAAGCGCCAGAGGAAGCGTGTGCCGTAGCGGATACGGCCCCAAAAGTTGTCCATACCATAATACTGAAGAACTTCTTTGCTTGGCATCAGTTTGTCATTTTTTCCAGAATCTCTTTGCAGGTAAGAAACTGGTAGTTTTTATTTTTGAAGAATTGGAGTTCGTGTTCCATCAGAGGGAGTGCTTTGCTACCAAGGTTATGAACTTTTAAGGCGTGGCGCAATACATCTCCCATGAAGTATGCTACAGGATTGGATGTACGCCGTTGGATGGGGTGCGCGTCGCGAGGCTCGTCGATAAATTCGTTGGGGTGTGTGAGAAATACAAACTGGCGACCTGTGAGAGAAGTTTCGGCATGGAGTGCCCTCCGCGTGGCTCGGCAGAGCAGGGGAGCTATGCGGAGGAAAGTGCCTATATAGGGGAATCCCAGAGCGGAGATTGGTATTTCAACGATGTCGCTGTCTCCCTTGCGGAAGATATTGTCGGTCTGTGTGCGGTAGGCATTCCTGGGTGCAGTTAGCCAATGAAGTTTTTTCAGGCTCCCAAAGGAAAAGAACATGTCCATTCGCTGCGATGCCACCGAACTGTCCACCAAATACCCCGCCTCTTGTAATGCGGCAGGGAATGTTTTGGGAACACGTGCTGCCGGTGCCCGAAAACTGACTATTCGTTCGCCGCAGATGTCCTCCAATATCTGCTTCGATTGCACAAGGTGCATCACCTGTTCGGCATGAGGCATTACATCGAAGGCTTTGCTCACCTCATGAGTCAGCCCGTGTGATCCAATTTCATGCCCGTGTGCGGCCACATTGCGTACCGCCGAGGGGTATAGGCGGGCTATGTGTCCTGTGAAAAAGAATGTGGCCTTCACTTCATAGCTTTGGTACAGCTCAAGTAGTCTGGGCAACCCTTGTTCTACCACGTAGCGGGCGGTGGCATCATCAAGGCGATGGTTGACTATCGAGGTGGTCTCTACATCGTTGGTGATAAAGCAAGTCTTCATGGCGCAACGTGTTGATAAATGGCGATGAGTTGTTGTGCAATATGTACATTGTCCAGCCCAAGGTGTGTGATATGTAGCCTGCCGGTTGTACGGTGGGGGGAGGTGAGCCGTTGTCGCAACGACTCGGCTATAGCCGAAGGGGTGGCGGCCACAATGTCTCCACAATCGGTATGGGTGAGAATTTCTGCCACATCTCCTACATCAACACTCACTATCGGCAGCCCGCAGGCCATGGCCTCTTTGACCACCTGGGGCGAGCCTTCACTGTGCGAGGTCATCAGCAGAGCATCGCATGCGTTCATTAGCAGAGCCACTTGCGGGCGGGTGTATCCTTTTAGTTCCAGCAGCTCCACTTCGTCAAGCAATTGACACGCCGCTTGGGCCAGCGGGGCGTTCTTCACGGAATTGTCGAAAGCTCCGGCAAACAACACATAGTGAATATCGGGCCGTAGCCCAAGTTTCTGACGGGCTTCGACGTGTTCCATCTGTGGGAAATCATCAAGATTCACTCCGCAGGGTAACATTGAGGAACAATGGTCGCGAGCATTTGCTTTTCTATATAATTTTCTACTGACAAAGATGTTGTGTGCCGAACGGTGCATGGCCAGTTGGCTCAGCATGCGAGGCAGCGGCAAGTTGATGTCGCTGCCGTGGTAGGTAATCACCACCGGCACCCGCCGTTGCAGGGTGGCCAGGAGGCCGCAGAGGCCGTAGTGAGCATGGATGATGTCGGGACGGAAAGAGCCGATGGCAGCCTTCAGGGGCTTCAGGTTGCGGAGGTAGCTAAGCATGCCATGCCCCTTGACCTCGAACAGGACAACGGTGCAGCCCGCTCTCCGCAAAGCCTCTGCCTGCTCCGTCACGAAGGGAGCCACCTGCCCGTGGTTGCCGCTTGTTACTATCAGAATGCGCATGGTATTTAGTTCAATCAGATTGTTTTTTCTCCTTCAGATTCTATCTTGTGCAATCAGATTGTAAAAGATTTGGAAAGCAAATATGATTGAAACGTGCAGGAGTCGGTTAGAACAGGCCGCGGGAGCCGAGTTTGAAGAAGGCCCAAGCGAAAGCCATTACAGGTACTATCCAGTACCATAGTTTCACATAGTGGTAGCTCTTGCTGTTGAGTTGGGTGAGCCCATAGGCCGCCATGATGAGCAGCACAGGCAGCCCCGGCAGCAGAAACCGCTCGGCATTGGCAAATCCGCTGGCCGACACTATGCCGAGGTATGCAATGTCGAAGGCCCCGATAAGAGACAGGTCGCGCCAGTTCTTATTGACAAATATGGCGATGTATATGGCGATGAGCACGAAAATGCCCAGAAAGTTGCGGACATAGTTGCCCCCGTGAATCATCTGCTGGTTGTATTGCTCGTCGGTGTCCACCATAGTAGGGAACGGAAGCACAAACATCATGGGTGCCATCACGGTGCCGGTGGCATATTTGGCCCATTGGTTGCCGCGCAGGGTCTGCTCCTCTCTTTTCATGCTTTGGTTCTCGTCGCGGCTTTCCCAGGTGTCCTTGGCTTCGTTGAGGATAGTGCCGCCCGAAAGGGTCAGCACCGCCAGCACACCCCAGCCGATAAGCAGTGCGCGCTTCCCTTTTCCGAGCGTCGGCGAGTTGGAGAAGAGAATGGCTGTGGCAAAGGCGAACACGGCAGCCACTCCCAGCACAGTGCGGAAGAAGAAGAGGCTGATGGCCAATAGCGCAGGTACAGCAATGGTGAAGACATTGTAGTGGCGCGAGCGCAGCAGATAGTCGGCCCGTTCGAGGAATGCCACCATCAGGAACAGCATCTCCGTCTCTTTCAGGTGCAACCCGCAATAGAAGATGAGGTTGGGCATGAAACAGGCAAAGATGGCTGCGGTTCGCGCACCGTCTTCGCCAATGCTGCGCTGGGCGAGGCGGTAGATGAGCAGCACTGTGGCCGCACTGATGGCGGCCTTGACTATGCGGGTGATGAGGATGTCGGGCCCGATAATCTTATAGAGGAAAGCAAGGTATAGAGGGTAGCCCGAGTCGGATACAGTCTGTCTTGACGTGAACAGATATTGCTTTATGCCGGCCCATTTCTGCCCCGAAAGCCATACGGCATCCTCCCAATAGCCCATCGAGTCGGCTGCGGCAAACTCGAAGGGGACTCCCGTTTTGGCTGTGTAGTAGAAGAAACTGAAGACAACCCAGGCAATCCGCAGCCCAAAGGCGGTGAAGAACAGGTTGCGCAGCAGCCGCTTCCGTGGCAAGGCCTTCCATTTGCGCCCGCAATAGTTGCTCAGCAGGAAAAACCCCAACACCCATACGATGCCCATGACGATAAACTCCCACGACATGGCGTAGCGCATGAAGAACAGCGAGACGGCGGTCAGAGCCACGAGGTAGAGAACAATGCCCTTGTTGGCTATTTGTCTGGGTAGGAATGGCAGCATAGGCGATGGGTAAGTTAGCCGACAAGGCGGCGTTTGAGTTTGATGAGGGCGGTGGTGGTGCGTGGGCCTACCAGACGGGCGATGCTGGCCTTCAGGCCTTGCGGACGTTCGCCCCACGAGCCGAGGCCCCGATGGTCGCAGTAGGTGTTCTTTGTGCGGAGATATTCGCCGGTGGTCTGCCGTGGCGAGAAATAGTCCGTGGGGAAGATGTGCAGGTCCTTGTAGTCCTGCTCCGTACCGTCTTGCCGCAGTCCGTGGGCGGCCATGGCTGCGGTGAGGCGCGTAACATTGGGGGTAAGGTCGGGTGTGCCGTCGGGGCGGAGAAAGTGCAGCCCGTCATATAGTTGCAGCATCTCACCCACCCATTGCCCATGGGCTTCCGATCCGCACACCCCCATCATCACCGGCTTGTGCTTGCTTCCCTCGAAACCGGCAAAGGCAGTGTGGCGAAGCAGGTTGTCGAAAGGTTGGTAGACTTCAAAATCGACATCCAGATACACGCCCCCCTCCCGCTCCAGAGCCCATAGCCGTACATAGTCGCTCACGAAGGCATATTTGCCTGCAGCGTATGCCTCGGCGGTATAGGGCGTGCTTTGCACGTCGAAATTGTCCTCGTTCCACAGCCGGTAGTTCCAGCCGGGCATGTGGCGGTGCCACGATGCGATACATTCCCTGGCCAGCGGCGGCATCTCGCTGCGGCCGTGCTGTGGCCCGCGACCTTGCGGAGCGAACCAGCAGTAGTGAATGGTGCGTGGAATCATAAGCAAAAAGGCAGGTAGTTGGTGCGGTTGATTACTTCGTAGGAGGCATCGGGGTAGGCAACGCTGAATGCGGATGGCACCTGTGGCATACCTTTGTCAGCCAGTTTATGATTATCTGCAATTTTCATATAAATGCCTTGTCGAGGCATAATTTTAATAACCCCACACAAGTAATGAGGGTGATTGAACGCCCAACTGAAATGCATCTCGGAGAAATGCAACCCTGACGGTTTGTGCTGACTACGGATAGTCATTATCTGTTTTATTAGTATATTGGCGTATGCTCTTTTTGTAGTGCAAAGATACGAAATTCGTACCGTTTCGTTGAAAGAATTACATGAAATTTCTTCAGTGCGTTGAAAATTTTTCAATGTCCGTGCGTCAGTTTTTTTCTCTTTCCTCTCTGGGTGTAGTTGGGTGTACCTGTGCTTTCTTGTGCTTGGTGTAGGTATTGCTGGTTTTTGCTTCATTGTAGCGAAAGGTGCTGCTTTTTTCAAGCATGTGCACGGGCGCGGCTTGCAATCCTTTGCTTGAGTTTTGATGCCATTGCCAGCGCTGACTGCCGCAGGCGCAGCCACCATACCGGCATATTGTAGAGGTGTCGGACGGAAGGCGGTTGCTTATCCCAATCCACCTTGGCTAATTCGGCACGGGCAGCACTGGTATAGCGGCGGTCAACAAGGTACAGCTTCAGACTATAGCATCGCAGGGCATCTACCAGCCGCTTATAGTCGGCATTGCTCTGCTCAAGTGGCTCAAGGTCTCCGAGATGCCACAGCATGTGGTGTTCGGGAGCATGCAGGTGGTGGGTGCCGCGGAAGGATGTGTTGGCATCCTGGTTGTAGTTGGCGAGGGGCTTGTTTAGGAAAGCCACCTTGTGGTGGAGTGCGATATGAATCCACAGCAGGAAGTCCTCTCCCAGCCGCACATCGATCGGGAAGCCGCTCACCTCATCGAAAACTTTTCGGGGAATGGATACGGTGATGCTGGTCAGTGGCATACAGAGTGTGCGTGCATAGACTTGGCAGTAGTTGATTACCCCTTCCGTGAAGCCGTCTTCCACGCCGACGGGTGCCACCCTCCGGCTTCCGTTCTTTACCAGATAGTAGCCGGTGCCGTAGATGCCTGCCTGGGGGTGGCGTCGGATCAAGCCGTCCATCTCTTCGAGGAACGTAGGCTCCCACCAGTCGTCGGCATCGAGGAAGCAGAGGTAGGGGGCCGAGGTAAGTGCCGCACCCCGGTTGCGGGCTGTGCTCACGCCGGCGTTCTCCTGCCTGACCACCCGGATGCGGCTGTCGCCAAAGCTTGCTGCCGCATCGCCGCCCCCGTCGGTCGAGCCGTCGTCAACCACCACCAGTTCCCAGTCGGCAAACGTCTGGCCGATAACGCTCTCCACGGCCTTGCGGACGTAGGGGGCTTTGTTGTAGAGTGGCATGACAACAGAGAACCTCATGGTCTTATGCGTTTTCTTCAACTGCAAAGATACAAATTGTCATGAAATGATTATCATAAAATGACAATAACCGTGACGGCTTTGCTTCCACTTTGCTTTTAATCGCATTCCGCTGCCTTCCCTGTCTGGTGGAAGCGGCCTCTCGACGGGGATTGTCGCAACCGGTCGGTGCCGCTGATGGCGCGACTGCCGAAAAGGACGGGGCTGCGGTGGCTGGAATGTCTGTGTTGTTCCATTTGCAACTATTTGGAAAACAACGTTTCTCTATTTTTCAACTTCCTTCCGTCTTTTGCCGTTGCGGAAGCAGACAGGAAGATGGGAAGAGGTTGGGAAGAAGATGGTAGGAAGATGATGCGTATGGGGCGTGGTTTTCAGTGTGTTGGGAATTAGGGCAAGGGCGTGCGCTGTTAAAACCCCTTAACGGCGAAACGACGTGCGCCGCCAGCGGTGGCGAAGGGCTTTCCCATAAAGTGGAAATCATAAAATGGAAAAACGTGTCTGCGGGGGTCAGGCTGTGGAGTGGTTGAGCAGGCGGAAGAGGGTGGGGCTGGTTCGGATGGCAAGGTATTGCAGGCGGTGCCGCAGCCTGCCGCGGCTGACGCGGTGGTAGGCCCGCCAGTCGACCAGCGGGCGCAGCTGCCGGTCGTCGGCAGGGGTGGCCCCGGCAAAGGCGGCCTGGTAGTGGTGGGTCAAGGCACGGTAGACGACGCTGCGGTCTATGTTGTTTTTTTCGGCAAAGAAGTCGGACAGCTCGTTGGCAATGCGGATCATGTCCTGCCGGCTGCGAAGGCTGCGGGTGGCCATGATGCTGCCGGGGCGCAGGCGGTAGTTGTAGAGCACGTCGGCCATCACCGCAACGCTGCGGGCATGATAGCATGCCTGCGGCGTGAAAAGGTTGTCCTCGTGAAGCATGCCCGGGCGGAAGCGCAGGCCGCAGTCGAGCAGAAACTGTCGGCGGTAGCAGCGCAGCACCACGCAGACAAAGGGGAAGTCGCGCGGGAGTAGGGCGTTGGCGTTGTAGTAGTCCATGCCGGAGGGATAGACGGCAGGTGCGAGGCTGTCGGCAGGACGGTAGGAGCCGGTGGTTTCGTCGATGCGTCGGCCGGAGAAGCAGAGCATGTCCTCGCCGTGCAGGTGGCCGGCAAGTGATTGCAGGGCGTTGGGCTCGAGCCAGTCGTCGCTGTCGAGGAAGAGGATGTAGTCGCCATGAGCAGCATCGAGGCCGGTGTTGCGTGCAGCCGACAAGCCGCCGTTGGCTTGGTGGACGACGTGGAAGCGGCTGTCGCGTGCGGCGTAGCCGTCGGCGAGGGTGCCGCTGCCGTCGGTGGAGCCGTCGTCGATGCAGAGGGCCTCCCAGTCGGTGCAGGTCTGTGCCAGCAGGCTGTCGAGGCACTGTGCCAGCCAGGGTTCGACGTTGTATACGGGGACGATGACAGAGAAGCGGGGCGTATTCATCAAAGGTGGGATTTATGCGGCTTTCTTCCTAAACTGCAAGCTCAAGGTGGCAATTCCGGCAATGTGCTACCGATTTCTGCGCAGTAGAGTGTGCAGTTTTACTTTCAGCAGCCGTTTGGCGAGAAGGAGTGTGTTGAAGGAGTGGCTTCGCAGGTTGGCTGCCAGAGTTGGCAACACGCCGGAAGGGAACTGCTCGACCTGCCGGTCGGAGAGGGAGGGCAGAGTAGTGCGGATATAAGCCTGCCGCACTTCTTGCTCACGGGGGCTGGCGGTGGCGGTGGCCTGGCCCGGTCGGATTCGGTAGCGGTAGAGAGGTTGAGGAAGGTTGGCCATGCGGATGCCGACGACCAGTGCACGTGTCCAGAGGTCGTAGTCCTCGGCCGGCACCGATGCCTGCCGGAAGCGCAGCCCCATTTCGTCGAATCGTGCTTTCCGCCAAAGGCTTGAGGCATGCAGCACGGGTGAGAAGAAGAGGGCATCGATTTTCACTTTCTCCGGGTCGACGTGCCGCACCCAGACCTCCTCCCGTTCGCCGAAGAGCTGCATTGCCGTGGAGCAGAGGTCGATGTCGGGATGCGCTTCGAGAAACGCCACCTGCACAGCAAGACGGTTGGGCAGCGATATGTCGTCGCTGTCCATCCGGGCGATGTACTTGCCATGTGCCATAGCGAGGCCTATGTTGAGGATGTTGGATAGGCCTATGTTGTGTTCTCCACGGTAGCGGACGATGCGCGGGTCGGTGTAGGTGTCGAGTATCTTTTCAGCATCGCCGGGCGAGCAGTCGTCGAGGGCGATGAGTTCGAAGTCGGTGTAGGTCTGCGCAAGAATGCTATCCACCGCTTCGCGCAACCACGGTTCGGTGCGATAGATGGGCATGAGGATGGAGACGGAGGGAGTCGAGGACATGGCGAAGTCAGACGAAGAGTTTTTTCACTTTGGGTATGTGCACCAGCACCACCGCCAGCGCAATGGTGAGGGCATAGCGCCACACGTAGAGCCACCCTGCCGAGAGGTCAAGCCCGAGGGCGACACGGAGGTGGTTGCCGAAGTGGCAGTCAATCTCGAAGCAGTGGACGCACATGATGGCAAGCGAGATCACGCCCAAGTAGGAGAAGAGCCGTGCTGCAAAGCGTGTGTGCTGGGCTATCAGGCGGCTGACGAGATAGACCACATAGGTGCCGCCGCAGGCGCCGAGGGCGTTCAGCAAATAGTGGCTGTAGGTGAAGCTGTACATATCCATCGTGGGGAGGAAAAATAGCGCCACCCCCCAGCATAAGACGGCTATGAGGCATAGCCAAAGCGGAGCCTTGTGAGTGCGGAGCCACCAGCCCAGCACGACGAAAGGAAGTGCCGTGAGCCCGTGGGAGAGGCACCAGAGGGAGTAGGGGAAGACTTGGTGGAGCAACAGTGTCCCGATGGCTATCGCAACCGAGGCAGGCAACGCCCACACCTTGAGGCGCGAAAGGAAAAGCAAAGCCACTTTGGCCCAAAACAACGCCATGAGAAACCACACCACGCCGAGTGCGCCACCCATGTGGGGTGGGGGAAACACATCGGCCGAGAAGGTGGCGAGGAGTTGGGAGAGCGCCATCTGCCAAGTGCTGGCTTGCACGAGTGCCATCAGCACATACCAAAGGGTGATGGCCAACTGGGTGACTGCCATCGGAATCACCAAGCGGACGAAATACTTCCGCAGGGTCTGCTTTGCGGTAGGCCAGTCGCTCCACGCCTTGGAGAAGTAGCCAGCCACAAGAAAGAAGAGAGGCATGTGGAAGCTGCAGATGACGTGGTGTGTGTGGGGTATATACTGCGACCACACGTGTCCGAGCATCACCAAAAGAATGCCGATGCCTTTCATGGTGTCAAAAGTGGCATCGCGGCGAGGTGCCGCCGTCGGGGAGGCGGGGGGGACAGGTGCAGTGGGGGACGTATTGAGCATGATGGTGGCGAATTCCCACACCCCTAACAGTGAGGCAGTTCTCCGATCGTTCTTTGATCGTTTTTCGATACGCTATCGAAGAACTATCGAAGAACGATTGAAGAATGACCGTGGCTATACCGTAGGTGAAGCGTATGGGTGTGTGGGGTGATGGGTGGGGGGTGATATGATGGAAGTAGATGAAAGTTAGGTGGATATTGTGTTGCTGGACGGATGGGTGTCAAGTGGGCAGGACTTTTTCGCTCAACAGCACTTTTGTTTTAGGCGTTTTGCCCATTGGTAGAGAGGCAACAGACCGAGGCGGTCGAAGAAGAGGCGGCGGCGTTGGGCACGGGTGAAGTGTTCGCTGTCCCAGCTGGCTGCGTTGTGGTGGAAGCTGACGGTGTAGGAGGGGTTGGGGCAGAAGGCGTAGCCGAAGGTGCCTGTGCCGTAGATGATGATGTTGCCATCGAGGTGTTGGGTTTCGTCTTTGTAGCGGAAGCCGTAGGCGGTGAGGTGGCGAGCCACAAGACGATCGTTGTTCACCCACTGGCGATAGTTGAGGGCACGTTCGTCGTCGCAGGGCACGGTGTTGTAGTAGTCGCGTAGGCGGCAGATCATTTCGTGGTCGGGGCAGCAGCCCATCGACGAGGTGAGTATTTCGAGGTGGGGCACGTCTTCGCCTGGGCGTTGGGGAGTGCCGTCGGGGTTGAGGTAGCGGTCGGCGATGTGTTCGAGTTCGAACTCGCGATAGAGTTCTATGCTGCTGAAAAAGTTGCAGTCGAGGAAGGGGTCGAGGGGGCTGAAGAGTTCGACATCGGTGTCGAGATACACGCCGCCATATTGGGCAAGGACATTGTAGCGGCACACATCGCTCACGAGGGCGTATTTTTTCACCTCGTAGGCGTGGTGCGAGGCAGGATAGCGGGTGTAGTCGAACGTCTGCTCGTCCCACCGCATGAATTGCCAGTCGGGCATGAGGCGTTGCCAGCCGCGAATGCAGTCTTTTTGTGATTTGGGCATGGTGCCATGCCCGAACCAGCAGTAGTGGATGATTTTGGGTATCACAGGAGTTTCATTTTTTTGATGGTGCGTTGTTGTTTTCGCCAGCGGAAATAGGAGCGTGGGTTGGTGAGCAGTTTGCCGAGGCGGTAGGGGCGGGTGTCCCAGTGGCTGAGGGAGATGAAGTTGAGGAAGTCGGCGAAAGAGAACTGCTCGACAGGCAGACCGCGACGCATGCAGGTGTTGTGGCGTATGATGAGATTCCAGTAGAAGGCTTTGGTCCAGTTGGCGGTGATGGAGTGTGGGAAGATGCGATATTTGTAGGTCAATGAGTTGCTGATGAGCAAGCGGCCGTGTTCTTCGAGCCGAAAGTAGAGGTCGGCATCGACGCCTGCGCGGCAGGTGGTGTCGAGGCCTCCCATGTCGAGGTAGGTCTGCCGCGGGAAGGCGGCGAAGACTTCGGCTTTGTAGCTGCGGGTGGTGAAGTAGGATTGGCCAGGAGCAATCGTGAGTGGTCGGCTTTCGTGGACGATGTTGAGGTTTTCGTCGCAGATGTAGTGGCGCGAGAGGACGAGGGCTGCGTCGGGTGCGGTTTGCAGCATGGCTACGAGGTCGGCAATGGCGTTGGGTAAGAGGGCATCGTCGGGGTCGAGGTAGCCGCAATAGGTGCCAGAAGCGTGGAGCACGCATTGGTGCTTGGTGTAGGCGCAGCCTCGGTTTTCCCCGTTGTAGTGGATATGGAAGCGAGGGTCGGTGGCATAGCGGTCGTAGAGGGAGTGCGAGTTGTCGGTGGAGCCATCATCGACGATGACGACTTCCCAGTGGGGGTAGGTCTGTGCCATCACACTGTCGATAGCCTCTTGCAGGTAGCGACCGTTGTTGTAGTTGGCAATGAGGACTGAGAAGAGGGGATTCTGTTTCATGACTTCAATTGTAAAGCGTGAAGTGCATGAAACTGAAAATCAGCAAATTGCCCCCCCCCCCTATATCTTCTATTTTTCTGAATATCTGAATAATAACATCTTTCATTTTATTGAAAATATCTTTGAGATTATGAAATGGTTGCAATATGATGTGACCAATTTGGTAGGCATGCGAATGACGGACAAGAAAAGAGTCGTAGGCGTGAGAATAGGTTTGGTTCAATTTATACGTCGTATGTGAGGGAAGATTGACTCCACGAGTGATGGGAAGCCAATCGGTCCATTTCTGGGCGAATAATAGCAGGTTTTCATTCAGCATTTGATAACTCTTCTTTTTGAATGCTGTTTTTTCAGACCATGCGTGTTCTACTGTTATGTCGCGACAGACTGCCACTTTCATGTTTTGAGCGATTACTTGCATACAGATATCCATGTCGTAGGCATGGAATCCACGATAGGTTTTGGTATCAAAGGATATAGAAGGGAAGAGAGAGGCTCGCATGAACATACATAGCCCATCCACCACCACCACTTCTGACAGCGGTGAGCCCTCTGGAAAATAGTCTTCATGGAAGCAAGTGATAGTTTCTCCATGATCGTTGTGGAGGCAATGTTCGGAGATGAAAGAGTTAGAAGACCAATAGAAAGGATAGGATGAAAGGAAGTGGGAACCTCCAACACCGATAATCCCGATGTCAGTATTGTCTGCAAAATGCTGCTGAATGGTAATGCCCCAAAGGTCGCTTTGAAAAAGTATATCGTCGTGGGCGAAGCATAAGATGTCCCCCTTTGCACGGCGTACGCCTTCGTTATAGGCTTGGAAGATGTCGTAGTTGCTATCAGAATTATCAATAACAACTAGTTCATAGTCGCTCCCTACGGTGGATTTGATGTTGTCGTGGAGTACCTGAGGTATGCTGTGGGTGCGGGAACAAATAATGATGGAAATCATTGTCGATAGATGAAAAAGATTCTTGAGATATTAAGGGTTAGCGGCGTAATTTTTCAAAGCCTTTTTATGAGGCGTTTGATGGGTTTGAGGGTGTGTTTGATAAAGCGTTTGGCGTTGTGCCACGAAGCTTGTGGGAGGAGGTAGCGGTGGAGGTAGTGCAAGGGGGTGATGCCATTGACGGGCGTGAAGTGTTTACGATCGGTGGTGCGGAGCAGGCCGATGGAGGTGCGTTGCGGGTTTTTGGCCGAGAAAAAGATTAGGATGTCGCGATTGACTTTGACGGAGCAGGCACGGTAGAGGCCGTTGGAGTAGAAGTCGGCGAAATATTGGGTGGGTGAAAGCACGTGGCTCACGTAGCGGAAGTGGATGCCGTCGGGGGATTCGAGCCAGTGGAGGTGCCAGCGGTCGTAGAGGAGCATTTGGTAGCGGTCGTCGTAGTGTTGCACGTCGAGGTGCCAGGGGTCGATGCCTTCGGGCATATCGATGTGCAACACCTGGTAGGGAAGCCATGTGAGGCCGTCGGGCGAGGTGGTGAGGAGGATTTGACGATGGTCGAGGTAACTGCTGCGATCCACATACCAGCAGCGATACAGAGTGCCGTCCCAATGCACGGCAGGCGAGATGATTTGCTCGCCCCAGATGGTTTGGTCGGCCTCGGTGCGGAGGTCGGCCAGCACTTCGCGTTCGCTCCAATGCACGCCGTCGGTGCTGCGTTTGCGTAGCAGCTGGGTCTTGTTGCCTTGCAGTTGGCGGTCGGTGAGGAGAGTGCGACGGTAGTAGCATTCCAACTCGCCGTTGCGCAGCACAAGGTGGGGGTCGGAGAGGTAGTTGTGGGCTTCCTCGTCGGCCTTGTCGAGGTCGTCGATGGGGTTGGTGGGGATTGGGCACCAATGCCGCCCATCGTCGGAATAGTGGATGCAGGGCAACTCGTAGCGATCGCAGTAGGAGGCTTCGAAAGGCAGTTCTTTGGGGTTGCAGAAAGGCGGGGTGCTGCGGGGTGGGAAGGGGGCCTGTGCCATCCACCAACGGTGGCCGTTCCAGCCCTCTGCCACATAGACCACAGAGGGGTGCCAAGGGTGGGGCAGACAGTTGGGGGTGTTACTTATTTCGAGTGGAGTGTGCATAGGAGGTTGTTCACCTGACAGTTGAGGAAATATTGGATGGATGGGGTGCCGCCCATGGCGTACTTGTAGGGTTCGTCGCCCCACATGAGGTCAAGCGTTGAGGTGTGTTCGTCCACGAGGCATTTGATTGTTTCGCAGAGGAGCAAGATGCCAGGGGAATAGCGATAGAAAGTCATGTTGATGCACAGCCGTGGCACGTAGAGGGTGGAATGCACTGGGCTGAAGATACCAGCCAGATAGGCAAGTGGGACGCCTTCGTGCATGAGCACGTAGATGCGGTGGCCTTCCAGTCGGCGCAGCATGTGGGTATAGGCATTGAGCTGCCGTTGCCACCATAGCTTCGTGGGTGAGAGTTGAGAAAAGTGGCGCTCTTCGTAGAGCAGCTGCAGGTTGTGCCACAGTGGGCGGGGAATGCGGCACGAGGAGTCGTAGCGATGTAGGCTGATGGCAAATCCCTCTTTCTGCACTTTGTTGTAGGCAGTGCGGATGTTTTGCCGCTGGTGTTTGGCCAACGAGTTGAACCACTCATCGTAGTTGTCGGGCAGGTGAATGGCAACGCTGTGGTCGTCGGGTTGGAGGTTTTGCTGCAGGGCAGCGCAAAGCCGACTATCGGCATTGATGTTTACGGAGTGGAATTGATAGTCGGCGTAGGACGAAAGCACCTGTTGCAGGAAGTGGCTATTGATTGCGGGGTCTTGGGTGGTGGAGATGATGTCTTCGTAGTCGAGTTTACCATAGAAGGAGAGACTGTGAAGTTTTCGCCGCTTGCGGTTTACCACTAACGGCACTATGCACTCGTCAGAGTTGTGTTGCACATAGTGGTAGCAGATGGTCCACCTCGAGAAGGGGTGGCGCAGATAGAACATCAGCCATAGCCAACGGTGATAGTCATAGCGTTGGGTGGGCTTGATGGCAGGGTTGGTGGCAACAATGCGGTTCCAAGCAGGGTGCAATTGAGGGAGGAAGTATAGTTTTCTCACCATTGACAGGGGGAAGTGATTATAGCCAGTGCAGACCTTCTTGCTTATTGATCTCGCGTGAACACATTGTCTGGCGGCAAATGGCGAGGGTCTCGTTGAGTGAGCGTCGATTTGAAGATAGAGGCAAAGAGAGGAGCCTCTTCAATTTCAGACGGCGGTATATTTGGCGCATGGGGTAGTCGATGTTGATGTTGCTCCAACGCTCAGCGATTTCTTCTTTTCGGATCGTCTCTTTCCACATTTGGCGAGAGGAGTCGTCGAGGTCGCGGCTGACACGGTCGTGGCAGATGGTGCTGGTGGAGTTGAGCAGAATGCGCAGGTGATGATAGTGGACGCGCTGGCAGTAGTTGTCGTCTTCGCCGTAGTGAATGAAGAGCGAGGTATCAAATCCGCCGATTTTCTTGAGGCAGGCTGCACTTATCAGCCATGCGGCAGCATTGCAATGGTCGAGTTCGTAGATGGGCTGCAGGTGGTTGTAGTAGAGGTCGGAAGTAAACGACGGAGGGAGTGCCGAGCAGAAGCGCCGATCGATGGCAGTGCTATCGCCATTGAGGTGAATGGGTGTGGCAATGCCACAATCGGGGTGTGCTTCCATGGTTTGCACAAGTGCCTGCAACGTGTTGGGGAAAATCCATGCGTCGTGGTTGAGCAGGAAGACATAGTCGGCACCATGGTCGAGAGCATAGTGGAAGCCTATGTTGTTGGATTTTGCAAAGCCAAGATTTTCGTGGCTTTCAACAAGGTGGACACTGGGGAAATGGCTTTTGATATAGTCGGGAGTGCCATCAGTCGAAGCATTGTCGATTGCGATGGTCTGCACAGGTAGCTCCGATCGCTCAAGGGAGGAAAAACAGCGGTCGGCCCACTGCATTCCGTTGTAGGTTACAACGATGGCGAAGATGTTCATGACAAAAGGCGTTTCTTGATAGTCCTCAATTGTTGCAGGGCGAGCAGGCCGAGGCCATAGGCATTGGCCCATGCTTTGGGGTGCCGTTTACGGTAAACCGATTGGTAGGCTCGGGCTATTTCTTGTTGTTTGTAGGGGTAGCGGAGTGCGAACGTGAGTAGCGAGGAGTGAGCGGATGAGGCCACTTCTCTTTTTGTGTGCATTGAATGAGAAGCCACGTCGAACCACGGACATTCTCTGACATTCTCTTGGCAGACAGCTTCGTGGTGCAGATGGAGTTTCCACAGGGTGTAGTCGAACGAAAGTTGGTCGCGACGAGAGTAGTCTGCGATGCTCTGCCACCAGTCGGTGTCAAATTTTTGCACTATTTCGGCAGTGTGTTTGCGATAGAGGATGCCCGTTTCGGAGAGTCCATGGTGGGAGGGGTAGTCGTTTTGAGTTAGCAGTTGTCCCCAGCGTAGGCAGACATCTTCTTCTTCCAACTGCAGCTGCATAACCTCCAGCAATTCGTCGTAGGCACAGTCGCGTTCGGGGTGAACGAGGCTGGCGATTGGGCAATCAGCGGCATAGAGTTGCAAAATACGTTGGTAGAAATCGGGCGAAACTATGCGAATGCGGCAGTCCATCCACACGCTAGCTTGGTAGTCGGAAAGCAGTTCTTCGGGATGTGTCTTCACCCAGCGTGCCACCCGAGTCGGGTCGGGATGGGTGTAGGGTATGGGCTTCACTTGCCATATCCCTTCTTGCGTGGTCTCTTCTTGGTTGGAGAATAGAATGTAGTCAAACTGTTCGCTGATGGCAAGTGGTTGGCGAGGAGTGTCGTAGTTTCCTACGTTGGCAGTGTAGATGACGAAGGGTTTCATAGACCGATGCCAAAGTGCTTTAGCAAGTAGGCTTTTTTCTCCTCGTATGGAAGTGAGACCATATAGAGGAAGTCTTCTTGGTGTTTTTTGCGATAGTCTTCAAGTGAGCATATCACCCGGCAGGGGTTGCCTGCGGCGATGCTGTTGTCTGGTATGTCGCGGTTTACCACACTGCCAGCACCGATAATGCTGTTGTCTCCAATTGTTACGTTGGGAAGTATGACACTGCGGCATCCGATGAAACAATTTTCCCCTATACGTATGGTACCGTATATCACGGTTTCGGGGTTTCCGTCCGGCAGGTTTCGGACTATTCGTGTCGCTGCGTCGTGGGTGACGAATGCAACGTCAAAGCTGATGGTTGTATTTGAACCGATGGAGATAAGATAAGGTTCTGACCCGAAATTGGGTTCGTCAGCAAATCTCACTCCCTTGCCAAGGTGCACTTCCTCGAATGGAGATTGCTTCGTAATCTGTGGACCTGAAAAAAGGTGATGTATCAGGCGCTTCAATGTAGGTTTTCGCAAAATTTTCACGAAAAAGAGATGGTTTCTGTTCTTTAGTTTGCCACCTTCCAGCTGTCAATGCGGCGGGTCTTGGTGGAAAAATTGATGCCGATCTTGAAAAGTTTACGGCTGTCGGCGGCGAAAGGGGCTGCATATTGTTTCTCTTCAATCTGCCGGAGTGCAACTCCCGCATCTTGGTCTATCTTCAACTCCATAATGTATATGTAATCCGCCGTTTGCACGAGAATGTCCATGCGTCCAGTGGTGGTGTGCCTCTCCACATCAACATACAAGCCCAGCAGGGAGAAGAAGACATATATGGCGTTGTGGAAATACAACTCTTTTTCGCCTACCAAGGCGTAGTCTCCATTGGCAAAAAAGGCCTCCAGGCGTTGCATGAAACCTTCAGCATCACCAGAACGCACTTCGTGTACAAACTTGTCAATGGAAAACATGGCATTGTTTTCGCTTTTTGGTGTATAATAGGGAACCAGATACTTGATAAACCCTTCTCGTACCTCTCTGTTAGGGAATCCTAACTGGTATGTCTTGAATTCGCTATTATAGTTTTTTATTGTCAAGTATCCGCTCTGATATAGCAATGGCAGAGGATTGGTGTCCATGATGTCAATGCTATTCAGCATATCGGACGACAGCATTTCCTGTGTCATTTGTTCCAGAGGATATCTGGTCTTTTTCAGCTGCTCAACCAGGAATGATGGAGTGCCGGTCTCAAACCAATAGTCTTTGAACTGGCAACTGGACAATGTGTTCAGCAGGCTATATGGATTGTAGATACCTTCTGTGTCCCATTCGAAATGGTAGCCGTCATAGTCTTCCTTCAGACGTTTGTAGCATTGTTCTTTGCACATCCTGTTGGCTTCTGCAAGGTTGGCAACACTATCGTCAAATACATTGTGCAGTTCCTGTTCGCAAATGCCACATAGTTTGACGTAACGACGATCGTGCGATAAGTCTGTCAAGTGGTTCAGATCGCTGAAGACACTGACCTTGCCGAACTTGGTTACCCCCGTCAGGAGAGCGAAGCGTATTTTGGCATCTTGAGTCTTGAGAACCGAGAAAAAAGCCTTCAATTTGTTGCGGTAGGCATTCTGCAATGTGTTGTTGCCTATGGTTTGCAACATGGGTTTGTCGTATTCGTCAACAAGGACGACCACTTGTTTTCCGGTCTTCTCGTAAGCCTTGTCGATAACCTGCAGGAAGCGCTCCTCGGTAGCGCGCCCTTGGAATTCGTTTCCGTAGATTTTCTCCCATTGCTCAAGATGGCGGTTCAGTTCGGCTTCAAGTGAGGCTTCGTCCTTATATTCGCGGCTGTTCAAGTCGAGATGTAGTATGGGGTAGACGTACCAGTCTTTCTCCAGTCGGCTTATTGTCAGTCCTTCGAACAATTCTTTCCTGCCGGAGAAATAGGCTTCGAGTGTTGATATCAGCAGACTTTTGCCAAAGCGACGCGGACGGGAGAGGAAATAGTATAAACCCTCATTCGCAAGCTTGTAAATCAAGTCTGTTTTGTCCACATATACAAATCCGTCTTTTCGGATTTTCTCGAAATTCTGTATGCCGACAGGGTATTTCATGATGTTATCTATTTTCTCAATGTGGTCGGTCTTAAATAGGTATGGCTGTGTCTGTGCTCTCCTTGGAGGCTTGTGCTGGTTGTTTGGTATAGTTTGCTAATCGTCAGGTGTGGCTTTCTGGTTGTCAGGTGCGGCGGCCTTTAGGTCGCTCTGTGGTCGCTTGTAGATGGTTTCTGCGCCCGAGATGTTTTAGATGCATAAGAAACGGGTCTTCTCTTTACTCTTTTTGGTAATCGGCAGCGATAGGTATGATAGTTTCCAGTGGCAGCTCAGTCAATGTGAAGCACCTCCTTTGCGATACCCTTGGTAGAATAATAGTCAGCCACCTCTTCCAAAAAATGGTGGAAGGCGTTTCCTTTTTCTCCGACTATGATGTTTGTGACGTTTGCTTGAGGTAGTATTGTCTTCAGCGTAAGCAAGGCTGTGGAGTTGATTCCGTATATGCAGCAAGGTGCAATGTGGTTTCGTACAGCATAGAACTCAATAGCCTCCGAGATGGGTCGGTATTCTATTCCCAAACTTTTGCAGATTTCGTCTGCCCGCTCGTCACTTTCTCTCCCATGAGGGATATACATCATGCGACAGCCTGGGTATTCGGCTTTTATGTCCGCCAATTTTTGTGCCAGTTTTGAGTACAATAGATTTTCGTCTATTCCAGTTCGGCCGCATAGTATGCGAACAGGACATCCAATAAACATTACATCATTGCTGAGCCCGCAATTATACCTGCTTCTTAATAGGTTCAGTCGGTTGGAGTAGGAGTAGGCTTTTGAGGGGACAAGATCAGGAAAGATAGTGAAGAAGTTCTGATGGATGAATAGTTTGTGCTGGAAGCAGTACTTGCTGAGCTTTAGGTATCTTGTCGCTCTATGTCTCCAAAAGCGCCAATTGAATCCGTTGATTTGAAAAAGCCTTTTTGAAAATAGGCCTGTGTCATTGTGCTTGAGCGTTTGTATCATGGAGTTGCCGTCGTCGAGGTATACTAATGCGGCACCATCCGCGGCACAACTGGCTGCCACCATTTTCATTTCAACAGAGAAGACGTCTCCTAAAAATACCCGTTGGTAGCCCGGCACTGGTCGTTTCCCCTCGCTCAAGTATTTTGAAGCTGTAATCTCGTCAATATAGATTAGAGTGTAGGGTATGCCATATTCTTCCAACATGGCAAAAGCCTGCTTGTTTCTTATTTCGCTTCGATTGGCCGTCAGTAAAAATATGTAGTCTGTGATCTGAAATTCGTGGATGGCTTCCATCGCACAGACAATCTGGAATGGAGACGACACCACAAATGCTGAAGGTGTATGCAGTGAAAATGCGACCTCTTTTATCACTTTATTTTTCACTGGGATGAAGTATTCTGTCAGCCAATTCTCTCACACACCCCTCTCCGCCTTTCCTTGATAGAATCGTTATATGTGGGATGGATTTTATTTCATCGCAAGCGTCGCTCGGACAAGCAGGTGTGCCGACAGCGGAGAGTATTTCCATGCAGTTGGTGTCGTCGCCGATGTAGGCAACCTCGTCTATTGAGATATGCTCCTTGCGGCAAATTTCTTCGGCCGCCGACAGTTTCCCGGCCTTTCTTACTCCTTGGATCAAATAGTCGGCCTTTATTTTCCTTGCCCTCATGGAGACTATATTCGTCTCTTCTGAGGTGATGATGCCTGTCTTGATACCGGCTTCGCGTAGCAGCTGGAATGCCATCCCGTCCCGGGTGTTGAATTTCTTCAGTTCGTCCCCTCGTTCTGTGTAGTACATGCCGCCGTCAGTCATCACTCCGTCCACATCGGTCAGCAGCAGTTTGATTCTTTTAGTAGAGGGTTTGGGAACAGGCCTGTGCTGTTTGATGAGTTGTTCCATTACTGCCCAGTCGGAGGGTTCGTCAATCTCTATAGATGTGTATTCCGGCATCTCGTAGATCCCAATCCGGCCGCTCAACCGGTTGTTGTCCCTACAAATGTTCTCGACGGTGTTGACGTAAAAGGCCCCGTTTTCCATGAGTTGCCCGTCGAAATTTTGGCGTCTTGGACGGTGGAGGTAGTCGTAGTTCGATGGCGTTCCGTCTTCGTTCCAAAAAAAGCGCTTGTTGCGGACGCACGACAGGATGGAGTCGTATTTCCCGGATTGGAGCAGCGACAGGCCTTCCTCGAAGTGGTGGGGCTGTGTGAGCGGAGAAGTAGCCTGAACGAGCATAAACACTGTGTTGCCCGGCAGTCCCGCCCTCGTGATGTACTCCATCATCACGCTTTCCGTGCTTGCTGTGTCGTTGGCGTTTTCGGCGAGTCGGTCGTAGACATGTGTTTTGGCATATCCTGCACGCTGCACCACCTCTTTGATCTTGTCGGAATCGGTCGCCACAATGATCTCGCTCACCGTGCGGCATTGCTCCAACGCCTCTATGTTCCAGCAGATAAGAGGCTTCCCACAGAGCGGTTTGATGTTCTTCAAGGGGATGGATTTGCTTCCTCCGCGTGCGGGAATGAAGGCTATCGTTTTGGGGGCTTCCATCAGTTTTATTCTTTTATGATCCAGCTTGGCTTCTCGTGAGAGAATGGGAATTTGTGGATGGTGTAGGGTTTCTCTTTGAAAAACTCATCCACCGCCAGTGTCTCGCCCTCAATGGTGGCGTAGTCGTCGAGCAGGACAATGCCGCCGCGCACGACTCTGTTCCAGCAGGCGTCCAAGGCTATTTTGGCCGGCTCGTACACGTCGGTGTCGATGTGTAGCAGCGCAATGCGCAGCGACGGGTTTTCCGACAGGAACCGGGGCAATGTATCCCGGATGTCGTCTTTTACCAGCTGCACATTGTCGAAACCTTTCAGACGGAGACTTTCTTCAATTTCCTCTTTTGACACGAATTCGCCGGCAAACTGCCGATTCCATTTTTCCACAAATTTTGCGTCGCTTCCCACGGTGTTTGAGGAGGGGAATTGTCCGAACATGTCAAAGCCGACAATTCGGCGTGAGTTTTTGTTTTCGAGGAGTTCCCGGAAGGTGCCCCATTGCATGAGCCCCCCCCTGAACACACCAATCTCAAATACGGCACCGGGGATTCCGGTTATCTGCTTGTAAACCTCATAGTGGGCGAGAATATTGCCCATTCGATAGGGCTGGCTTGTAAGGTAGAAGCCATTTTCGTAGAAGAAGCTTTGGCTTTCGTCGAATTTGTTTATCATGGCCTAAGAAATTATATGTTTGAGTTTCTTCCGCTGTACCATCTCAATGTCCAAAATGTCCTTGGATTTGTAGGTCAATGCTTTGGCTACAGCTCTGCAGTTCCTTGCCAGCTTTCGTACGCCGTCGGGCTCCAACGATGCCGCATGGTCGGTCCCTTTCCATGTGCGGTCCAGAGTGAAGTGGCGCTCTATCCATTCTGCCCCCAGTGCAACCGCAGCCGAATCGACGGCGATGCCGAGGTGGTGTCCCGAAAAACCGATGGCTTTGACTCGCTTTCCATATTGCTCTTTCATCCGTGTGAGTTCGAGCAGGCAGATGTCTTCGAATGGCACGGGGTAGCCCGATGTGCAGTTGTATAGCACCACGTCTCCGGCACGTCCATTCCGCTCAAAGAACGACACGATCTTCTCTTCTTCCTCTTTCGTGGTCATGCCCATCGAAACGTGTATCTCGCCATCGTAGTGGTCACAAAGGTATTGGAGCAATGGGCGGTTGAGGTTGCAGGCCGAAGGCACTTTTATCAACTCCGGATTCAAGGAGGTTATCTCTCTTGCCGATGTCAGGTCCCAGACCGATGTCGAGTATACCACCCCGTATTCTTCACACCACTCTTTGAGTTTACGGTGCTGGTCCAACGAAAATTCCAAGAACTCGCGGTGCTCTCCATACGTCGCCCCATAGGAGTTGTGAGGGTTGGGATGCGGTGCGTTGTATTCTTCTGGCGTGAGCAATTCTTTGTTGCATCGCTTCTGAAACTTGACCACATCCACTTTGCAATAGGAGGCGGCAGTAATGATCATCTCTTTGGCAATAGAAAGGTCGCCTTTGTGGTTGCAGCCAATCTCAGCAACAATTTTTGGAGCTTCCATCACTGTGTGGTTTTTTTATTCGTTTGACATGTATTTGTGCTTTGGCTTGATGTAGGTGCGTAGCCGTCTCCATCCCAATGCGCAGGCCAGTGTGTATAATCGTTGTTTGATAGTCTTTCGGTCTCGATTGTCCCATGTTTTTTTGCAGCTGATAAGGAAGTTTGCGTTTTTCTCGAAATATTCTGTCAGACTTTCGTCAAATACCTCTTCAACCTGCGGAGTCTCGTCCTCGACTTTTTGCACCAGAAAAGTGCAGCGCTCATCGCCATAGATCACTTTGAGCCCAAATGATTCAAACAGCACACGCAGGTGATGCTCGAAAAAATTGTATACATGGGCATTCTGGAAGTAGGTTAAAGGATCTTTGTAATGCAGAGGTATGCTATATATGCCAGGAACTTGTATGTAGATATACCCATTTATTTTCACCTTTTCCAGAATTCTCTGCAGCTCTTGCAGGGGATTTGTGTAATGCTCGAAAACATGGCTCAGGATGATAAGGTCAAATCGTTTCTCTTTCGCCAATGTGTGAAAGTCTCCCCAAAGCAAGTGCATTCCCTTGGAGTTCCCGTATTGGAGATATTCTTCGTTAAAGTCGAACCCTACGGTTTCTATTCCTCTGTCCTGGAATGGCAGGAGCAGCCCGCCCGCTCCACATCCAATCTCTGCCACCTCAGCCAGCTCGCTAATGTCGATATGCTCTTCCACCAGTTTCAACACCTCGGCTCCTCTGTTTGTCTGGCGATCGAAGTACTGGTCTATAGGCAGGTGGGCGGTGTATATGTTCCTGTAGTAGTACTGGTAGAATTTGTTGTTCGACTCTTCGTCGAGCACCAGCCCGCTTCTGATTAGCCCACACTTTGAACAAAGTATCTGCGGTATTGCAAATCCATACCTGTCTTTCCCACTGACCGTTATATCCTTGGATTCGTTCTGATTGTCGCACAGACACCGGTTCTTGACGAGATGCAGCTGCCCCCCGTCGAGAAGGCTCTGGAAGTTTGCTACAGCCTCTCTGTTAAAGTCCGCAAGTTCCATTGCAGGCAACCCGTCGTCTTTCCATAGCGGGAACGTCTTCGATTGTATCATGCCCCTTTCGTGGTTAAAATTATCCGACCTGATTCACTGCCCATACCACCGGCAGGTAGATATCGCCAGCCCTGTCTCCTGTTCTGAACACTTTCGTGTCGCCAATCTCGATGGAAAGAATGTCTTTTCGCAGGTCGTTCACCTTCGTCGACTCATCTCTGAATCCGATGGTAAGATAGTACCGGCCCGGTTTCAGAAAGGGATTAGGCAGCCTGATCTTCGATTCAAATGTGCCGCGAGGAAGGTCTACATATCCCCCATAATAGTCCGCTCTTTCATTGTACCAGACGATTTCCTCTTGCATGTTTGAAAAATAAAAGGCCATGTGTGCATTCATCGGTCGCTCGGCGCGATAGCGCATGTAGAGATATAATTCTTGGTCCACGTCTATAGGAGCGTTGATTACCTTCCCCTCTGCGTCTTCAAAGCGTACCTCTTCGTATTGATGAGACTTTGAACCATCGTGTTCAAACACTGATTGCCCGATAAGCCCATCGGTGTTCTGATAAACGGATAAGTACCTTTCTATGACAGAGTCTATATCGGCACTATAACTCAGTCTTCCGTTCTCGAGCAGCATCCCCTTGGTGCAGAGCCGACGGACGCTCTTCGTATTGTGGCTTACGAACAGCACTGTCCTCCCTTCGCCTTTGCTGACATCCTGCATCTTGCCGATGGCTTTCTTCTGAAATTCGGCATCGCCCACGGCCAGCACCTCGTCGACTACCAGTATCTCAGGGTCGAGGTGGGCGGCTACGGCGAAGCCAAGCCTTACCATCATGCCACTGCTGTAGCGCTTTACCGGCGTGTCGATATAGCGTTCGCAGCCGCTGAAGTCCACTATCTCGTCCAGTTTCTTGGTGATCTCCGCTTTGGTCATACCCAGTATGGCTCCGTTCATGTAGATGTTCTCCCGTCCGGTCATCTCCGGATGGAAGCCGGTGCCCACCTCCAGCAGTGAGCCGATGCGCCCCCGGGCTTTGATGCTCCCGGTTGTCGGTGCCGTTACACGCGACAGCAGTTTCAGCAGCGTGCTCTTGCCGGCGCCGTTCTTGCCGATGATGCCCACCACGTCGCCCTGCTCCACCTTGAAGTCGATGTCCTTCAACGCCCACACATATTCGCTCTCGCCCTTGGTGCTGCGGTCGTTGGTTTCGCCGATGCGCAGGTAGGGGTCCTCTTTCCGCCGCACATTGACCGTCCACCACCGCTTCAGGTCGTGGGCCAGCGTGCCCGTCGATACCGTCCCCAGACGGTACAACTTGCTGATGTTGTTAAATTCTATTGCTGTCGCCATATAGGTGCAAACGTGTTATGCTTTTATCGGGGCATATCGCCAGCCCAGCCGTGCCCCAGGTTCCAGTGTTCGTCATATGCAAACTTTCACAGCGGTTAATTTACCGGCTGCTTATTCCGCCACGGCGCATCAATACTTGGCTTATACCTTGTGCATGATGCTGCGGGGCTTGGCGGCGTGCGAGGCCAGGCTGGCTATGGCCAGTCGGCAGGGCGGGTCGCCCAGCGCTGCGCGGCGTTTCCACCCGTTGGCGCGCCAGCGCCGCAGTTTCCAGCCGAGGCGGCTTATACCGTCGCCTTCGTGTCCGGGGCTTGCCGTGCAGCCCATCACGATGTCCTGTTCCATCCGGTCGGCCAGCCGTGGAGCCGGCTCCAGCCCTGTCAGGCGTTGCCCGCCCAGCTGCCTGGCCGCGATGTCCTCAATGGCGGCGGCAAAGTCCCCCATGCCGTACTCCACGGCGGTCTGTCCCACCGTGTTCCAGTCTGTCTGCCCGGCAAGTGCGCGGCAGGTGAGCACCCAGTCGCAGAGGTCGCGCAGGGTGATGTGGCTCGAGGCGAAGTGCACGGCCATGTGGCGCAGCAGGAAGAGCACCTCGAAGGTGGCCGACGGTGCCAGCCTCTTGAGCAGGACCTCATAGCTGCGGTTGCTCGGCGGATAGTGCGTGTTTACAAAGTCGTAGTGGCTCTCCACCGTTACGCCCCGATAGTCGTATTTCGAGTGGTGGTGGCCGTCGTTGCCGATTGTTGCCTTCAACTCGTTCTGCGCCACACGGTCGGCCTCGTCGTGGCGGGAATAGAAGTAGAGGTCGAGGTCGGCAAACTCGCGCAGCGTGGGCTGCGGGTAGTATTGCGCTGTGTGCAGGCCTTTGAGCACCAGCGTCTCTATGCCGTGGCGAGCCATCGTGCCGACAATCTCGTCCTGCACCTCGCGTTGGTGCTGCTGCCACAGCATGGCTTTCTCCTTCTCGGCCAGCCAGGGCATGAGCACGGCCCTCGGGGTGCCGGCCGCCCGGGCGGCTTCGGCACACAGCGCCGCCACGTGGTTGCGCTGCAGCAGGGCGAACAGCATCCGCCATTGGTCGCCGTCGGCCACCGCCGCAGGGGGGGTGCTATTGATGGCGGCGCTCACAAGGCTGTATGTCGGCTGCAAGTCGGTCATACGGTGTCCATAAACGTGCGCTGCACCTTGTTGAACACCACCACGCCCACGGCAAGCAGCACCGCCATGAAGCCAGCGCTGTAGCCCAGCATACCCCAACTGAACACACCCTCGCCAAGCACTCCGTATTTGAACGCCTCGACGATGCCCGTCAGCGGGTTGAGGCTCATCAGCAGCCGTAGCTTGTCGTTGGTGATGGTGCTCAGGGGGTAGATGACCGGCGTGGCATACATCCACAGGCTGACGAAGTAGGTCAGCAGCAGCTGCAGGTCGCGGTACTTGGTGGTCATGCTCGAAAAGAGGATGCCGAACCCCAGCGCCAGGCCTGCCAACATCGCCACAAGCACCGGCAGCAACAAGGCATACCAATTGGTGTGGATCTGCCCTGGGATTATCCAGATCTGGTAAATGGCATACACCACGAGGAACAACCCCAACTGGATGCCGAAGCGCAGCAGGTTGCTTATCACCGTGGCAATGGGCATCACCAGCCGCGGAAAGTAGACCTTGCCGAAGATGCTTGCGTTGTCGGTGAAGGTGTTGGAGGTCTTGTTCAGGCAGTCGGCGAAATACTGCCACAGGCAGATGCCCCCCAGGTAGAACAGCGGCTGCGGCAGCCCGTCGGTCGGTATCTTGGCAATGCCGCCGAACACCACCATGTACATCACCACCGTGATCATCGGCTGAATGACGTACCACAGTGGCCCCAGCACCGTCTGCTTGTATTGCGTCGTGATGTTGCGCTTGACGAACAGCATGCAGAGGTCGCGGTAGCGCCACAACTCGCCGAAATCCACCTGCAGCAAGTGCTCCCGTGGCTTGATGACAGTCGACCAGTCGGCGTCGGCCGGCGTTTCTGCCCGATGGCTGCCGATCTGTGCAGCGGCAGATTGTGTTTTGCTTTCTTCTATCATGTTCTTCTCTCTGGAGGAAATCCCCCTTGGCGTAGTCTTCATCTCGACCGCTTGCGGCGGAACACTATGTTCTTCACGATGCCCCAGAAGTAGCGCCAGTCGGTGGCGAAGGGGCGCTCGAGGTAGGCCTCGATGTAGCGGCGCTCGCTTTCCTGCACCTCCTCGAGGGTTTCGGGCGTCTGCTCATCGTAGTAGAAAGGCGGCAGCAGCCCGGGCTTCACCTTCACCCGCAGAGTCTGCATCTCCTTGCTGTAGAGGCTGAAATACTGCTGGCTCAGCGGACGGATGCCCACCAGCTTGAGGGCGCCGCGAATGATGTTCCACACCATCGGAAGCTCGTCGAGCCACACCCTCCGCAGCACGGCTCCGTAGGTGCTCACGCGATAGTCGCGCTTGAACTTGCCTCCCCGTTCCAGCTGGTGCTGCTGGTAGATGTAGGGCTGCATGTATTCCGAGTAGGTGTGCATGGTGCGCAGCTTGTAGACCGTAATCTCGCGGCCATCCTTGCCGATGCGGCGCAGGCTCACAATCGGCGACCCGTTGGGCGGCGTGTCCTGTGTGGGCTCTTTCACTTTGCGCAGGGTCAGCAGGTATTCGCCGTCGCGAAACCCCTCGTCCACCACCGCAAAGCCCGCACGGTAGAGCCTGCCCACTATCTCCACCCGGCTGTAGGTCAGGTTGATCCCTTTCGTCAGGCGGTAGTAGACGGGGCGGGTCAGCTTGAGCTTCGGCATAACCCGGTGCAGCAGGTAGTGCATCCAGGTCGCCACCGTGCCTATGGGTTTGGGGTAGCGCTCTTCGAGCAGCTTGCGCTTCAACCCTGCCGTCATCGAGTGCACCCACATCCACCCTCCCTGGGGCAGGCAGCTGTTGGCGGCATAGAGAAAGTCGTTGAGGTGTTCGATGGTGTGCAGCGGCCGCATGACGAGCAGCATCCTGATGCCCCCGCCCACGAGACTCCGGCGCACCGCCTCGGCGGTGTGGACGTTGAGGGGGAGCACATGCACCGCCTCGTCCTGCATCTGCTGCGCATAGAGCCACCTCATCAGGTCGGCATAGCCCATCGTGGCCGTGGCCTCGAGGCAGCGGCGCACCGGCTCGTCCTCCACGTCGGCGGGCGTCAGCTTGGCGCCCCCGTCGGGGTCGTCCTCGGTGTAGTCGGCGGGCGAGTAGAGCCTGTATTGTCGGTTGAAAAGTGGTCTCTTCATGGTTCGGTTGCCGCCTCAAGGGCGGTTGCCACGGTCGTCGGGTTGTGGCTCCACCACCTGCAGCAGGCTGGGGTGGATGTAGGCCGTGGCCACGGCCACCACTCCCGCTATGGCCACCACCAGGCGCCGGTCGCGCTTGATGCGTTTGATATGCCCCTCGGCCCCTTTGAACGGCCCGCCGGTCACCCTCACACGGTCGCCCTCGTGATACTCCGGCCGGTCGTCGCCCAGAAGTTCCAGGCCGTCGCGCCCGGCGGTTACCACAAAGCGGAACACCTCCATCTCGCGCTCGGGTATGGCTGCGGGGCGGTTCTCTCCGTTGTTGCGGTAGACCCACACCTGCCGCCAGCAGTCGTCGGTCAGCCGGCGCAGCGCCGCGCCCGTGCACCGCACAAACAGCAGCGACCCTATCAGCCCGGCCGGCGAGAAGCATTCCATGCCCCGCGCCGTGCACTCGGCCTCCATCTGCGGCACACGGTTGAAGTAGACCTTCAGCGCATACCAGTGTCTTTCATCGTCGTTCGTCATAGGCACACTATCATCCTTCCCCGCACGGGGCGGGGCAAGGTGGCGGGTGCGTCAGCTTAGGTAGTCCTGACTTTTGCATCCCCCTATCGCAGGGGGGGGGGGCATAACTGCCACACATTCAGCCTGTTGTGTGGTATGCACAACAAGTAATGCCAATAGCAAAGATACAATCTTTTTTTATATTTTATAAAAAGTTTTCCGCACCTCCCCTCGAACTTTCCCCCAAGGGCGGCCGGAAGCCGCCGGATTTTAACATTTGGCCGGATATGCACCCTGTTGAAAACCAGCCTGTTGCAAAATGCGTCCACGTCCGCTGCAACGGGTTGGAAATCAACCCCTTGTCCCGATCAACACCGTATCAACACCATACCATCGCCGTACCCACTCCGAATTAACATTTGCCGTAGTCGGTGTTGGTAGGTGGATGGGGTGCGCGAAAGAGGGTGTCGGCGGCGGGGCGGGGGAGTGTCAGGTCTTGGGCTCGTAGGTCTGGAAGACGAGGGCGTCGCCGTCGGTGCGGAGGGTGAACGAGTGGCCGAGGGCTTCGTTGAGGGTGGCCTGCCACCAGCGGCGGGCCAGGAAGCCCGCGAGGGGCCACCGCAGGCCGCTGCCGTAGAGGGGGAGCCGGGGGGTGAGGGTTACGATGCTGACCTGCTGGCCGGGGAACGAACTGAAGGTGCGTTCGCCGTGCAGGTGGACGAAGCGGCCGTGGTTGGTCAGCATCTCGATGTCGGCCCCGGGGTATTCTTCGGCGAAGGTGGCGAGGTAGGAGATGTTGCCCAGCGTGTGGTCCTCGCGACGGCCGGTGGCGCCGAGGATGGAAAGCCGGGTGGCGGGCTGCGGAAAGTGCTGCATGGCCCAGGCCACGGCCTTGTGGAGGTCGTTGAAGTCCTGTTCGGCCACCGGGAGCCAGCGGTCGCCGAGGCGGCGCTTGTCGGTGTCGGACAGCGAGTCGCCGTCGCCGACCACGATGAAGCGTCCGGCGGCCAGGCCCGACCGCTCCATTTCCAGGTAGGCCGAGTCGCAGCAAACCACGAAGCCGGCCTCGCGCAGGGCTTGCAGCGGCACGGGGTGGGTGGGGAATTCGCCGGCGGCCAGGATGGCTATGTGCTGAGTTTTTTCCATCGGATGATTCCAAGTATGCAGAACACCTCGTAGACGGCGAACATGAGGGCCGAGGCGGTGTAGCCGGTGCGGAGGTAGATGTAGACCAGCAGGGGTTCGCTGACAATCCAGAAGAGCCACTGCTGCCAATACTTCTGCGAGAGCATCCACATGCCCACGATGCCGAGGGCGGCGGTAAGGCCGTCGAGGAGCGGCAGGGTGCTCTCGCCCAGGGCGGCGAGCAGCCAGCGCAGTGCGAGGGTCAGCAC
>ERZ842401.1427-NODE-1427-length-34289-cov-7.074487_pt1 | contig 34289 bp, 28 predicted proteins | sample MGYA00521270_ERZ842401 | MGnify/ENA primary metagenome ERZ842401 (study PRJEB31892, sample SAMEA3878208) | bioreactor metagenome | biome: Moose rumen | place: Sweden | collected 2011-10 | study: EMG produced TPA metagenomics assembly of the PRJEB12797 data set...
AGTTTATTTTATATCACACCTCATCCGTCAACCAAACGGTTGCCACCTTCCCCTCAAGGGGAAGGCTTTTTAAGGTTGAGATTCTTCGCTGAAGCTCAGAATGACATTATATTTTATGACTTTTTCCATGTGCTTCTTGAGAAGAGAACAAGTATCGGGAAAATTTCAAGTCGTCCTGCAAGCATATCGCCTATAAGTACAAGCTTTGAGAATGCGGAATATCCGGCGAAATTGAGCGTCGGTCCGACCTGTTCAAAGCCGGGTCCCATATTATTTGTGCAGGAAACAACTGCCGAAATATTTGTCGTCAGCGTAAAGCCGTCCGCAGAAACAAGAAACGCGCTTATAAGAATAATAAGAATATAAGCCGTAAGATACATACCCGTGTTCTTAAGCACTCTTTCGCTTACTCTCTGACCGTCCATACTGACAGTTCTGACTTCGTTCGGATGGATAACCTGATGGATATTTCTGCGCAAATCCTTTATAAGAAGCAGTACTCTCTGGATTTTAAAGCCGCCGCCCGTACTGCCTGCGCACGCGCCGATAAACATCATTGTAAACAGTATCGCCTTTGAAAACGTTGGCCAGCGGTCAAAGTCCGTTGAGGCAAAGCCCGTTGAGGACGTGAGCGAGGCGACCTGAAATGCAGCGTGGCGAAGCGCTTCCTCGGTTGTTTCATAAAGGGAACGGATATTTATAAAAATCATACCTATTGAAGCGAGCACCCAACAGATATAAACCCTTAACTCCGTGTTTTTTAAAAATCCCTTGAAATTACGCATTAAAAGGAAATAGTAGCAGGTGAAATTGACGCCGAACAAAAGCATAAATACCGTGCATACATTCTGCACATAGGGGCTGTATACGGACATTCCTGCGTTTTTAATGGCAAATCCGCCCGTGCCTGCTGTGCCCAGAGCGGTACATACGGCGTCAAAAACGGGCATTTGAGGGTCAAAGACCAGAAAGATAAAATCAAGAACGGTAAGCACAACGTAAAGAACGTAAAGTATCATTGCGCTCTGCTTGATTCTCGGAACAAGCTTGCCGATTATCGGTCCGGGGCTTTCAGCACGAAGAAGGTGCATTGTAAAGCCGCCGTTTTTCTTTTCTCTGGGCGCAACTGCAAGCAGGAATACGAGCACGCCCATACCGCCTACCCAGTGAGTAAAGCTTCTCCAGTAAAGAGCTCCGTTTGAAAGAGCCTCAATATCGGTGAGAATTGACGAGCCGGTTGTAGTAAAGCCCGACGCGGTTTCAAAAAACGCGTCAATAAACTTCGGAATTTCACCCGAAATGTAAAAGGGAATACAGCCGACGAAGCTCATAATAAGCCACGAAAGACCGACGCATACAAGTCCCTCACGCGCATAAAAGCCTTTTTTGGCATTTCTGCAAAACAGGAACAAAACCGCCGCAACCGCAAAAGTGGCAAGCATTGTAACCGCAAACGCAAGTAACGTGCCCGTTGCGCCTTCATTTGCGCATATAAATATCGGCGGAATCATAAATGCCGCTTCAAAGGCTAAAATCTCGGAAATGATTTTTCCCATCATCCTGTAATTCATTTATTCTTACCCACCAATTATTCAAATATATCGTTAAGCTTATAAACCGTGTTATTGCTGTTTGTAACAACTACTACCGTATCGCCGACCTCAAAGCTTGAATTACCGTCGGGGATTTCGGTTCTGCCGCCGCGAGTAATGCAGGAAACAAGGATGTTCGGTTTAAGCTTTACATCCTTTAACGGCACTCCGCAATTCTTAACGCTCTCGTCGGCAATAAACTCGACCGCTTCCGCCATACCGTCGGCAATAAAGTGAACCGCAACGGCAGCTCCGGTCTGATTTCCCATCGCCCTGACGTAACGGACAATATTATTACAGCAAAGCTCCTTCGGGCAGACAACGCTGCCAATGGGAAGCGAGTCAAGAAAGCTCGAATTGTCAACCCTGCTCATTTTCGTAATAACATGGCGTACGCCTGAAATATGAGAGTAAAGCGAGGTCATTATATTAACCTCATCCATACCCGTCAGAGAAACAACGGCATCATAGTTTGAAATGCCTTCGCTTTCAAGAAGGGAACGGTTGCTCACGTCGCCAAGGACTATTGTTGAATTTTCAAGCTGCTGCGCAAGCTCCTCGCAACGGGCGGAGTTCTTTTCAATAATCTTTACGGAAATACCGCTGTTTTCAAGCCTGCCTGCAAGATAATAGCTTAACTTTCCGCCGCCGCAGATGAGAACTCTTTTAACCTTTTTGGAGATTATTCCGAGGTTTTCAAGAAGTCCTGCAAGATTATTCTTCGAAGCGGTGACGAAAACTCTGTCGTCGGCTTTGAACTCAAAATTACCGTCGGGCATAATTACCTCGCCTCCGCGAAGCACGGCGCAGACAAGAATTTTGCTTTTAACGGTTGAATACATATTACTCAATTTAGTTCCGACAAGCTTGCTGTCCGAGGTTATTTTCAACTCAACTATCTCAACCCTGCCCCTTGCAAAGGTGTCAAGCTTAAGAAAACCGGGGTACTTGATAAGCCTGTCGATTTCCTCTGCAGCCTGACTTTCGGGATTAACCGTCATAGACAGCGCAAAGGTGTCGCGCATATCGTAAAACTGCTTTCTGTACTCGGGATTACGGATACGCGCAATTGTATGAAGATTTTTGTTAATTCCGTGAGCCGTCATACAGCAAAGCAGGTTCAGTTCATCAGTAGCGGTTACGGCTATAAGCAGCTCCGCGTCCTCGACGCCTGCCTCAATAAGCACGTCCTTAACGGCGCAGTTGCCCTGAATCGCCATAACGTCGTACTTGTCCATAATTGACTCAAGCACCGAAGCGTTACAGTCTATAAGCGTTAAATCGTGTCCCTCGGCCGATAACTGACGGGCAAGCGTGTCGCCCACCTTACCGCCGCCGGCAATAAGTATTTTCACTTCATCTTCTCCTCTAACATAGTGATAAATAAAAATCAGTTTATTGTATACCCACTGTTTGCGGTTGTCAACACCGCAAAGCGCAAAAACCGAAGCTCTCTGCGGACCTTCGGTTTAAAGAATCAGATACCTTCAAGCGCGGCTCTTATATCCTTGCGCTCTTCGGCGGAAATGCCTGCAAGCTCCGCTGCCCAGAGGACAGAGCCGACAACGGGCTTAACGGACGAGACGGAAACCTTAAACGGTCTGCCGTCGCCCTCAATTTTTGACTTTATTCTGTTTATAATCGCAGGGTTTTCACCCTTGATAAACTGCGTTCCGATTAGAGTGACGGGCACCTGTGTTGAAGGATTAAAGCCGAGAAGATTATATACCGCGATAATATTGTCAACATAATAATCGCCTATCTCCTCAAGAATATCAAACGCCTTTTTATCGTTTTTGTCCGCCGCGGAGTAAACCGCAATAGCCATTTTTCTGATAAGCTTTTCGTCGTTTCTTTCAAACGCCTGGAAAGCCTTTTCGGTAATTTTACTTACATCTGTCGAAAGCGCCTTACCAAGCTCCTCTGAAAGAAGAGTATCCTCTCCGCCTCTGAAAAGATTATCGTAAACCGCCTGGACTGCCTTTTTAATCATATGGTGAGCGCCGCCGATATCCCCGGAAATGTCACCGAGTCCGCCAAGCTGAATCGACTTTCCCTCTTCATTTACGCCTGCAATACAGCAGCCCGTGCCGTTTACCGCGGCAATACCGTAGCCGTTTTCACAATTCGCTTTGACTCCGGCGTAAGTGTCGTTACGGAGAATAAAATTGCGAAGTCCCGTATTCTCTATCATATCGGAAATGAGCTTTTCCTGATACGGGAAATCAATTCCGCTTAAATTAAAGCACGAACGGACAATATCGTTTACGGTAATATTTCTGCTTGAACAAATAATCGAAACAATTTCCTCAAGCACCTTTTCAAGCTGGGTGTAGCCGCCCCGAAGGCTTTCATGGTTTGAGGTGGGGAAGGTGAAAAGATAACTGTCACCGTCCTCAAGACCGTAAAGCACGCAATGAGTTTTTGTTCCGCCGCCGTCAACGCCGAGAATATATTTTTCAGACATTTTCTCACCTGCTTTTACTTTAAAAGATTATACACATATAATTATATTTTTACTTTTTGAAAAGTCAACCTAATTATGAATAAAATATTAACGTTCCTTAATAAAAAGTTAACTTTAAGTTCACAGATTTTATATGATTTATTAAAAATTGTGTGTTATTATATAATCAAGATAAACGGAAGTCGCACACCGTTTATCCCACCCCCCAAAACTTTTTCATTTCTCCTTTCAAAAGCAGGACAGCCGCTCGAAAGAGCGGCTGTTTTGCTTATTGTTTTATTCAGTTATTATTTATATGTTTTTCAATATTTACTTTCTTTAACGCGTAGTAAAGAAGAGTGCCGAGTACGAGCATTACTCCGAGTTCACCGAGAGCAACCAGTCCACCCTGAATAAGAAAGCTTCCGAAATGGAAAGGCCCGTCAATAAAGAAAGCCTCGATTTCCCATCCGATTATAACTCCGTTCCATATTGCCGGCATCAGCATCGCAGGAAACGGATAGCCATTAAGCTTTACGTTCTTAAGAAAATAAATGCACACAGTCGCGCCGAGCGTTGCAAGCGAGCCGAAAATCATATCAAGCGGAAGTCCCTGGCTGATGCTGTAAATGTTCGAAATAATGCAGCCGAGAGTAAGTCCCGGTATTGCCGCAGGCGTAAACAGGGTAAGGACGTTGAGAGCCTCACTCGCGCGAAACTGTACCGCCGCAGTCGTTGTCCCCGGCAAAAGAATACCCTGCGCATAGGTCAGCGCGGCATACATAGCGGCAATTACAGCCGTCATTGTAATTCTTACGGTTTTTCTGTTTTTCATATTCTGTTTTCTCCTTAGTTTTGGTTTGGGGATTAAATCCCCCGGCAGGATGGTTTCGAACTGCCGAAACGTATTCTAATATAAACAAGACGGTTTGTCAACAAAAAGAAAAGCGGAATGAAAGCATAGCGCCTTCACTCCGCTTCCTTTGGGGATTAAAAGAAAGGAAATTAAAAAAGAAAACTAAATAGAAAGGATTTTTCTGTTTTTAAGCAACATTTGCCCTTCTGTCGCTGTGAGAAGCGTTACCGCTGTGGACAGTGAGCTTTTTGCGCGTAAAGTCGCGGCGATAGCTGTTTATCATAAAGCGGATAAACCTGCCGACCTTCTTTTCAAAACGGATTACGTCCCTTTCGCGGTAAAAGCCGTAGGAAAGTAAAAGTATAAGCGCAAGCTCTATAAGTGTTTTAACTGCAAATGATAATGTCATAATAATTACCTCCGAACACATTTGAACATTTGTTCTTTACAAGTCCCATTATAGCACCAATTTTTAATTTGTCAACACAAATGTTCGAAAATTTTAATTTTTCAGTCCTATAAAACGGACTTTGAAAAATATTTTTCCGCCTGTTTTTCCTTTTCAATGGGATAATATCACAATATATTGTGTTTGTCAATATACAAAACCACAATTTATTGGATTTTCGGAAAAATTTACTAAAAAAATGTAAAAATTCGGTCATAAAACGTGATTATTTTATTTAAATGTATTTATTATTTCAATAAATTATGGTATTATATATAATTAGTGTATTATGCTTATAATCGAATTATTCCACACGGAGAAAAGATATGTTTGTTGACAGCGCAAAAATTAAAATTAAAGCAGGTAACGGCGGAAACGGCGCAGTAGCTTTCCACCGTGAGAAATACGTTGCCTCGGGCGGACCCGACGGAGGCGACGGCGGCAGGGGCGGAAACGTTGTCTTCCAGGTTGACGACCATCTTTCCACGCTTGCGGATTTCAGGTACAAAAGAAAATATACAGCCGAAAACGGCAAGGACGGAATGGGTAAGCACTGCAACGGAAAAAAGGGTCAAGATCTTATTATAAGAGTTCCGAGGGGCACGCTCATAAAGGAGTCGCAAAGCGGCGTTGTTCTTTGCGATATGTCGACGGATGAACCGTTCGTAGCCGCAAAGGGCGGCAAAGGCGGCTGGGGCAATATCCACTTTGCAACTCCCACAAGACAGACTCCCCGTTTTGCAAAAAGCGGAACGCCCGGTGAGGAATGGGAGATAACGCTTGAATTAAAGCTCATTGCCGACGTCGGACTTTTAGGCTTTCCGAATGTCGGGAAAAGCTCGCTTATTTCAGTTGTAAGCGAAGCGAAGCCGATTATAGGCGACTATCATTTCACAACGATTATTCCCGTTCTGGGAGTTGTTTCGATGGGTCCCGAGAGCAGCTTTGTAATGGCTGATATTCCCGGACTTATTGAGGGCGCAAGCGACGGAGTCGGCTTGGGTCACGAATTTTTGCGGCACGTTGAAAGGTGCCGGATGCTCGTTCATATAGTTGACGTTGCAGGCAGCGAGGGGAGAAATCCGAAAGAGGATTTCGAAGCCATAAACAAAGAGCTTGAACGCTTTAATCCGGAATTGGCGAAATGTCCGCAAATAGTTGCAGGAAATAAAATCGACCTTGCTTCCGACGAACAGCGTGAGAATTTCCGAAGATTCATTGAAGAGGAAAAGGGGCTTGAATATCACGAAATAATCGCGCCGATTTCCTACGGCACAAAGGAGCTTATTGACTCGGTTGCAAAAATGCTTTCCTCTCTTCCGCCCGTAAAAAGGTACGAAAGCGAGAAGGTTCCGCTTGAAATCGCGCTTTCGGGTAAAAATGACGGTCAGTTCACCGTCACGCAGATAGACGACCGTTTCGTCATAGAAGCCGAATGGCTGGGCAAAATACTTTCAAGAGTTGACACGGACGACTATGAAAGTCTTCAGTATTTCCAGCGTGTTCTTGATTCTTCGGGTATTCTTGAAGCTTTAAGGGAAAAGGGCATTCAGGAGGGCGACACGGTAAGTATTTATGACCTGGAGTTTGAATATGTTGAATAAAACAAATATGCTTAATCCCCTTTCCCTTGCATTTGTCGGCGACGCGGTTTATACGCTGGAAGTGAGAAAGCGACTGACTCTTGACAGCCGGCGTCCCGTAAACGATTTGCATAAGGAATCGGTAAAATATGTAAACGCCGCCTCGCAGGCGCAGGCGGTAAAAATGCTTCTTCCGCTTCTTTCGGAGGATGAGCAGTCCGTTTTCAAGCGCGGACGTAACGCACACGCAGGGCACACGCCCAAAAACCAGAGCGAGGGCGATTACCATTACGCAACAGGACTTGAGGCTCTTTTCGGTTTCCTTTTTCTTAACGGTGAAAGTGAAAGAATTACGGAGCTTTTCGATTTAATTTGGAGTGATAAAATTGGCTAAGAAAAAAATAAAAATCACAAAGAAAAAAATCTTTGACACATTTGTAGACTATCTTTTTTATATACTGGGCGGAATATCCTACTCAATTTCGGTAAATATGTTCTCCACGCCGAACCATATTTCAATAGGCGGACTTACGGGTATTTCAACCCTTTTGAACTATCTTTTCCAGTTGCCGGTCGGTGTAATGGTATTCGTAATGAATATACCGCTTTACATCCTGTCGTTCAAAATACTCGGCACGAAATTCCTTGCAAGAACAATTGTTGCAACAGCTTCCTGTTCAATTTTTATTGACTTGCTGGAAAAATGGATTCCCCCTTATACAAATAATCCTCTGCTTGCGGCGATTTTCTGCGGAGTAACGTGCGGACTTGCGCTTTCGCTCGTATTTATGAGGGGCGCGACAACGGGCGGAACGGATATCATAGCAAAGCTTGTTCATAAATTCAGACCGAACATTTCGCTCGGAAAGGTGCTTTTACTTTGCGACGCAATTGTAGTCGGCATTTCGGGTCTTGTTTATAAAAACCTTGAAAGTATGCTTTACGCTTCAATTACCATTTTTGTTGCAAGTAAAACAATTGATTTCATCATTTACGGCTCGGCAGGCGGAAAGCTGCTTCTCATAGTCACCTCAAAGGTTGACGAAATGACCGAAGCTATAACGGAGCGACTTGACAGAGGCGCGACCATTATCCCCGCAAAGGGCGGATATACGCGAGAGGACAAGGATATGATTCTCTGCGCAGTGCGTTCGCACGAAATCGCGAATATCAATAAAATCGTTAAAGAAATTGACCCTAACGCATTTACAATGATAACCAACGCAAGCGAAATCGTAGGCGAAGGCTTCCAGAGTGAAATAAGCTGAAATCCATCAAGAGGTATATATGGAACAAAAGAAAACACACATAAGGAATTTTTCAATAATCGCTCATATCGACCACGGCAAGTCCACTCTTGCCGACAGGCTGCTCGAGCTTACGGAATCGGTTTCTAAAAGAGATATGACCGAACAGTTATTAGACAATATGGAGCTTGAGCGTGAGCGCGGCATTACCATTAAATCCCATGCTGTCACCCTTGACTACACGGCACAAAACGGTGAAAAGTACGAGCTTAACCTCATTGACACTCCCGGTCACGTTGACTTTAACTATGAGGTTTCGCGTTCGCTTGCCGCGTGCGAGGGAGCGCTGCTTGTGGTTGACGCGTCCCAGGGAATCGAAGCGCAGACGCTTGCGAATACATATCTTGCTCTCGACCATGACCTTGAAATTGTTCCTATAATAAATAAAATAGATTTGCCTGCCGCTGACAGCGAAAGAGTTGCGGCGGAAATTGAGGATATTATCGGGCTTGACTGCTCCTCTGCGCCGAAAATATCGGCAAAGACGGGCGTAAACGTTGAGCAGGTGCTTGAAAAAATCGTTTCGGATATCCCCTGCCCTTCGGGCGACGACGACGCGCCGCTTCGCGCGCTGATTTTCGACTCGGTCTATGACAGCTACAAGGGCGTAATAGTTTACGTAAGAGTTGTTGACGGCACAGTTAAGGTCGGCGACACCATGAAAATGATGGCGACGGGCGCCGAATTTAATGTTGTCGAAGCAGGCGTAATGAGAGCAACCTCAATGGAAAACAGAGGCGTGCTCAAAGCAGGTGATGTCGGTTATCTGACGGGTTCAATAAAAACAGTCAGTGACGCGAGAGTCGGCGACACGGTCACAACCGCCGAAAAAGAAGCGAAGGAGCCTCTTCCCGGCTACAGAAAGGTTAATCCCATGGTTTTCTGCGGAATTTATCCTGCGGACGGCGCGGATTACGAAAACTTAAGGGAAGCGCTCGAAAAGCTTCAGTTAAACGACGCGGCGTTGAGCTTCGAACCCGAAACATCGGGCGCGCTGGGCTTCGGCTTCCGCTGCGGATTTTTAGGACTTTTACACCTTGAAATCATTCAGGAGCGACTTGAAAGAGAATACAACCTCAACCTCGTTACAACCATTCCGAGCGTTGAATATAAAATCCACCTTACAAGCGGCGAAACGGTAATTATCGACAACCCCACCAATTATCCCGACCCTGCGACCATCAATTACAGCGAGGAGCCTATGACGGCGGCTCATATCTATTCTCCGCCGGAGTATGTCGGTACGATTATGGACCTGTGTCAGGACAGACGCGGCGTTTATAAGGATATGACCTATCTTGCCGCTGACAGAGTTGATATTGCATACGACCTGCCGCTTAACGAAATTATTTACGATTTCTTTGACGCGCTTAAATCACGTACAAGGGGCTACGCTTCGTTTGACTACGAATTAAAGGATTATGTCAGAAGCAACCTCGTTAAGCTTGATGTGCTTCTTAACGGCGACGGCATTGACGCGCTTTCATTCATCATTCACGCCGACAAGGCGTATCCGAGAGCGAGAAAAATCGCCGAAAAATTAAAAGAAAATATCCCGAGACAGATGTTTGAAATACCCATTCAGATAGCTATCGGCGGAAAGGTAATTGCGAGAGAAACCGTAAAGGCAATGAGAAAGGATGTTCTTGCAAAGTGCTACGGCGGCGATATCACAAGAAAGAAAAAGCTTCTTGAAAAGCAAAAAGAGGGTAAAAAGCGTATGCGCCAGTTCGGTACGGTTGAGGTGCCGCAGGAGGCGTTTATGGCGGTGCTTAAGTTAGATGATGACTAAACCTATCGGGCTTTACGTCCACATTCCGTTCTGTGAAAAAAAGTGCAGCTACTGCGATTTTTATTCCTTTTCGGCAGACGAAACGACAAAGGAAGCGTATGTAAACGCGCTTTTAAAAAGATTTGACGAATACAGGGAAAAGTACGACTGTAAAGCTGATACACTTTACATTGGTGGCGGAACTCCGAGCCTTTTAAACGATAATCAAATTCAGAGACTTGTTAAAAAAGCAAGAGATTTGTTTTTAACCGATAACGCGGAAATTACGGTTGAAGCAAATCCGCATTCTTCACTGCCCGAATTTTTAAAGGCGGCGGCAGACGTCGGGGTGAACAGACTGTCCTTCGGTCTTCAGTCGGCAAACGAAAAAGAGCTTGACTTTCTCGGCAGGAGCACAACGCCAAAAGAGCTTGAAAACGCCGTAAAATCAGCATTTTCGGCAGGAATTGAAAATGTTTCCGCCGACGTGATGTTAGGCTTACAGGGTCAAACCGAAGAAACCCTTTCTTCCACGGTTGACTTTGCGCTTTCCCTCGGAGTTAAGCACATAAGCGCTTACATATTAAAATTAGAGGAAAACACACCCCTTTATAAAAAAAGGGAATTGCTGACGCTGCCCGACGAAGACGAAACGGCTGAACTGTATTTGTATCTTTGCGACAAATTGACAAGTAGAAATACTTTACAGTACGAAATATCAAATTTTGCCTTTTCGGGTTACGAAAGCCGCCACAACCTTAAATACTGGCGGTGCGAGGAATACCTCGGAATCGGCGCTTCGGCTCACTCGTTTATAAAAAACAAAAGATTTTATTATCCGAGAGATATCGGGGCGTTTTTAAACGGCTGCTCCCCCGTTGACGACGGCGACGGCGGCAGCGAAGAGGAATATATAATGTTAAAGCTCCGTCTGACAGAGGGAATTTCCTTTAAGGAATTTGAAAAAAGATTTTCCCATCCGTTTGACGAAGCAAAAAAGAAAAAAGCAAGATTTCTTAATGAAAAAGGACTTGTTAATATAGATGAAAGCGGATTTTCGTTGACGCAAAACGGATTTCTGCTTTCCAACTCGGTTATCTGTGAATTTATATGAAAGGAGGATGAGCTGTTGTTTAAAATATTAAAGTACTTAAGACCTTACGCATTTCAGACCGCTTTGGCAATGCTTTTTATGGTGTTCAATAATGCAACAACACTTATCCTGCCGCTGATGCTTTCAAAAATTATCAACAATGGCGTAACGGAAGGCAAAATAATCTATATATTGACAACAGGACTTCAGATGCTTTTGATTTCCCTTTTCGGAATTATCACCTCAATTATAGGTAATTATTTTGCTGCAAAGGCGTCAATGGGCTTCGGCGCAACGCTTCGCCGCGAAATATTCACAAAGGTTGAATCACTTTCGCCCGGCGACATAAACGAGGTCGGAATTCCGTCGCTCATAACCCGTTCGACGAATGACGTAAAGCACATTACCGATATGATAGTCAACGGTATCCGTATGATTATCGCCGCGCCGGTTCTGCTTATCGGCGGAGCGGTGCTTGCCATTTTTATGAACCCCCAGCTTTCAACGGTTATACTTGTTGCGCTTCCCGTTATTGCGCTCATAGTTTTCCTCGTTGCAAGAAAAGTAATACCGATGTTTGACGAGATGGAAAAGAGAACCGACCGTCTTAATCAGGTTGTAAGGGAGAAGATAAGCGGCATAAGGGTTATAAGAGCCTTCAGCCGCACCGGATACGAGGACGAAAAGTTTGACGAGGCTTCGAGCAGACTGACGTTCCTTGCGCTTAAAATCAACAGAATTGTCGCCTTACTTATTCCAATTGGCGTTTCAATTCTTTTTGCAATGGTCATTTCACTCGTCTGGCTTTCAACAATGCAGGTAAACCGTCTTGACGCATTAACCCAAGCCGAGGCAATTGCAAATACCGTCGGCGACCTTCAGGCGTTCATCCTTTATCTTATTGCAATTCTTGTTGCGCTTGTTATGGCGGCGACGATGTTCATTATGGTCCCCTACGGCACAATTTCGGCTAACAGAATACTTGAGGTTCTGAGCATTGAGCCAACCGTTAAGGAGAGCGAAAATCCCGTTATCCCCGACGAAAACACAAAGGGTGTTCTTGAGTTTAAAAACGTCACCTTCGGTTACCCGGGAGCGGAAAACCCGATTCTTAACAATATAAGCTTTAAAATTGAGCAGGGCGAGACAGTTGCAATTATCGGCTCAACCGGCAGCGGCAAGTCAACGCTGATAAATCTTATTCCGAGATTTTTTGACGTAACGGGTGGAGAAATACTTATTGACGGCGTAAATGTTAAGGATATTCCGCTCGACGTACTCAACGGAAAAATCGGCTTTGTACCGCAAAAGGCGGTTCTGTTTTCGGGCACTGTTGCGGACAACCTTAAATTCGGAAAGCAGGACGCAACGGTAGAAGAAATTGAAAGAGCGCTTGAAATTTCGCAGTCAACCGAATTTGTAAACGCCCTGCCGAACAAGGTTTACGAAATGATTTCACAGGGCGGAAACACCCTTTCGGGCGGTCAGAAGCAGCGCCTTGCAATTGCGCGCGCCTTAATTAAAAACGCGGAGTTCTTCATCTTTGACGACAGCTTTTCCGCAGTTGACCTTAAAACAGACGCCGCGCTTCGTAAATCGCTTCGTGAAAACCTTTCGCAGGCAACGGTTATCCTTGTTGCCCAGCGTATCGGTACAATTGCGCACTGCGACAAAATCATTGTGCTTGAGGACGGAAAAATAGTCGGTATAGGAAAGCATGAGGAATTGCTTGAAAACTGCTCCGTTTACAGGGAGATAGCCGACTCACAGTATTCCGTAACAGAGAACGGAGGTGAGCGTCTTTGAGTAAGAAGAAAAGCAATCAGAACGAAAACTCAAAATATTCCCTCTACAAAAAGAAAACGGACAAGGCTTATGACACGCTCGGAACCGCCAAAAAGCTTGCAAAAAGATTAAAGCCGTTCTGGCCGAAGCTTATACTTGTTGCAATTGCGGCGGCTGTCAGTACGGCAATGAGCGTGCTCGGTCCCGTTTATCTCGGAAATGTAATTGACGCTATAAACGTTCAGGTACACAATAAGCTTTCGGGCAACGCCTTTGAATTCAGGGAAATTGCAGTTATCCTTATAAAGGCAATTGCCGTTTACGCAATTACCTCGCTTATGATGTATATTCAGCAGTACACCATGGCTGGCGTTGCGCAGAAGCTTGTTTACACTCTTCGTAACGACGTAAACAAAAAGCTTTCTATTCTACCGCTTCGCTACTACGACTCGACCACTACGGGCGAGGTATTGAGCCGCGTTGTCAATGACCTTGACAATATCAATAAATCGCTCCAGAACAACCTTACGCAGATTATTACCTCGGTCATAACGGTTATAGGAGTGCTTGCAATGATGCTTCACCTTAACCTTACAATGACCGCAGTATCGGTTGCCGTAGTACCGGCTTCCGCCCTTATTGCGCTTCTTATTGCCGGCAGGTCAAAGCGCTGGTTCAGACAGCAGTGGGACAGAAACGGAGAATTAAACGGCCATATCGAAGAAATGTATACGGGCCATAATATAATCAAGATTTTCTCAATGGAGAAAAACGCGGTCAACGAATTTGACGATATTAACAACGAGCTTTTCAAGGTCAGCTACAAGGCGCAGTTCCTTTCGGGAATAATTATGCCGTTTATAAGCTTTGTAAACAATATCGGCTACGTTATAATATGTATACTCGGCGGTTTGTTTGTAATAAACAAAACCTTAAGCCTTGGCGGAATAACAACCTTTATTACATATTCAAAGCTATTCTCACAGCCGTTTGTCGACCTTGCACAGATTATGAATAACCTGCAGAGCACTCTCGCATCGGCTGAACGCGTATTCAACCTTGTCGAGGAAGAAGCCGAAAGCAGTGACGAGGGCAACGAGGTTCTCACGGACCCGAAAGGCGTTATAAAATTTGAGCACGTTGATTTCTGCTATACCGAGGACAAGCCGCTTATGAACGACTTAAATCTTGAGGTAAAGCCCGGTCAGCTTGTTGCAATAGTCGGTCCTACGGGCGCAGGCAAGACGACAATAGTAAATCTCCTTATGAGGTTTTATGACGTAAAGGGCGGCAAAATCACCTTTGACGGCAAGGATATTAACACGCTCACAAGGGATTCGCTTCGCTCGGCATTCGGAATGATTCTTCAGGATATATGGCTTTTCAAGGGCACTATCCGCGACAATATCGCCTACGGCAGGCTTGACGCAACGGATGAGGAAATCATAGCCGCTGCGAAGATGGCGAGAGCGCACCATTTTATAAGCACTCTTTCCGACGGCTACGACACAGTTCTTGACGAAAACGGAACTAATATTTCACAGGGTCAGCGGCAGTTAATCACAATTGCCAGAGCCGTACTTGCAAACCCGTCAGTACTCATTCTTGACGAGGCGACTTCATCAGTCGACACAAGAACGGAAATGCAGATTCAGTATGCAATGGCAGACCTGATGAAAAACCGCACATGCTTTGTAATTGCGCACAGGCTTTCGACAATAAGAAAGGCTGACACAATTCTTGTAATCGATAACGGCGAAATAGTTGAAACGGGCAACCATCAGGAGCTCTTAGAGAAAAAAGGCTTCTATTATCAGCTTTATAACAGTTAAGGGTCACTGCTTAAATCAGTTGAGATTATTCGTTTCATTCAAAATGACATAAAAAATCGCCCGACACAAAATGTGTCGGGCGATTTTTATTTGGTTTCCTCTTAAGAGGAAGGCTATTATTCTGCCTTTTCTCTTTCACTTGCTCTTTTTTCTGTAATATAATCGTGAATTGTCTCGCTCACTTCTCCGTAAAGCTTAAATTTCTTTCTGAAAATAATAAGCGACAGCGCGATAAGAATCGGCGGAACCGCAAATGCGATAAAACCAATTGCCGCCTGAGTCTGTGAGTTGACCGCAACATCTACGCCTTTTGCCTTGCACTCATTGACCTGTGCCGAGTAATGGAACAGTCCGAGACCGCCATAATAGATAACCGTCTGAATTGTATATGCGAGCTTCTGCAAAAAGCCCTTCATTGAGAAAGTGATGCTCTCGCTTCTCTCGCCGTTTTTGTATTCGCCGTAGTCAACAATATCCGCAAGGAAAATCGTCTGGGAAACAAACATTGACGCAATGCCGACTGATGCGAGAATATAACACACGTCAAGGGCAATTGTGATTTTAAGAACAGGTCCGAACAGGAACATCAGCGCGTAACCGAGAATGGTTGTTGAAAGGGAAACGGTATAAATCTGCCTTTTGTTAAGACCGAATTTTGAAAGCACGGGGATAACAACAAGACCGATGACCGAGCCTGCAGCGCCGATAGTCTGGAAAAGCGACTGCGCCTTGCCGTCACCTACTACCTGGGTGAAATATGTAACTGCCGTGCCGCTTGTTAAGTACCAGCCTGCGTTTGAAAGCATTGCAAATATCATAAAGACAACAAGCTGGTCGTTACCCTTAATAACCGCAAAAATCTGCTTAAAGGAAAATTTCTTTTTCTCGCCGTAGACAACATTTCTCTCTTTTGTAAAGGTTACGCAAAGCAAAGCGAAAACAACAAGCAAAATGCCGCATATACCTGCCCAGCGCGAGAAGCCTTCGGCGCTGTAACCGTCTTTATCGGTATTCATCTTTCCCGAAAGCAACGGAACAATAATCGGTGTTGCAATTGTGATTATTCCCTGACCGAGTCCCGAAAAGGTTCTCGCAACGGTTGAAACAAGATTTCTCTCTTTTTCTTCGCTTGTAAAGGAGGGAATCATTGACCAGTACGGAATGTCCGCAAGGGTGTTCGTCATACCCCAGAGAACATACATAACCGCAACATAAATGTAAAGCGGAAGTCCGGAAAGACCGAACCTTGAGAACAGTAAAAACAAAACTATTGCATTACAAACCGCACCGATTAAAATCCACGGTCTGTATTTGCCGTGCTTTGTGCGTGTGTTATCGACAATAGTTCCCATCATCGGGTCGTTAATTCCGTCCCATATTCTCGCCAAAGGAGTCAGCAAAAGCAAAAAGCCCTCTTTAAGACCGAGCGTTGTTACAAGATAGTGACTTAAAAACGAATAAAACATTCCGTAGCTTAAGTCAAGACCTATTGCGCCGATGCCGTAGCCGAGCATATTTGCAAACGAAAGCTTTTTCTGTCTAATCTTCTCCATACGTTTTCCCCTCTTTCTCGAACATCACCTTTTCAGCCAAAAGAACCGCGTCTTCAACAATATTTATACACGGTCTTCTCTTATAAGAAATGCCGTTTTCGTCATTTTTCGGCGGATTTTTAAGCTCGCGGCAGGTTACAAAGACGTACTTTTCCTTAAACGCTTTAAGCACTCTCTGGATTTCCTCGTATGTATGCGCCTTACTTTCGGCGTCCCTGCCGTCAACAGCGCCGTAAAGCATACCTGCGACAATTGAAACGCCCGAAAGAGCGCCGCATATTTCACCCGTTCTGCCGACTCCGCCTCCAAAGCCTGCGGATATTTTCATAGCGGTCTTTTCGTCAAGACCTATATCCTTTGCAAAGGCGCCGACAACAGCCTGGGAACAGTTAAAGCCGTCCTTAAAAAGCTCCACTGCTCTTTCGCTTCTCTCGCTCATTTTTCCGCCTCCTACTCTAAAAGAGGTCGGTTCACTCAAACCGACCTCTTAAATTTTTTATTTTGCCAGAGCGCCGACCTCAAGCATAAATGCGCCTATCTGGCCGCCGAACTCGGGCGCGCCGTCCATTATAAGGTTGCCTTTTTTAACTGCGTCAAGCATATCCGCAGTTCCGAGCAAAATGCCCAGCGCGTCATCAAAGGTTCTGAAACGGAGCGTAAAGAAAGGCATTGCTCTCTTATACTCTCCCCTGCCGGCTCTTGATTTTCCTGCCTTAATGCGAAGATAAGCCGAAACCTCGGGATGGTCGTTTACAGCAAAGGCGTAAACTCGGTCGGGAGACTTACTCGTCCATTCGTGGATTTCGGTGTGTCCCATCTTATTAAGCTGGCTTATACCGCTTGAAAGGAGATAGAAGAAACACTTGACCATAAGCCGCTTTGTCTCTTCATCCTCGGCCGGTTTTTCAGCCGAAAGCACGCTTGACATTTTCAAAAGCGTCATAAGGAATGCCTTGAAAGCGCCGAAATTTTTGGCTATTCCGCGCATTTTCGGAAGAGTTGCAGGAGCTATCTTTCCCTTGAAAAAGGCGTTCATAGCTTCAATTGATTTAAACTCAAGCTCAACGTGCGGCTTCGGGTCAACTCTGTTCAGATGAACCTGCCAGTCATCGCCGTTGACAACAAAGTGCATTCCCACCTTACCGCCTTCGGCGTCGGGGTCAATAGCGCTGACCTGAATAACGGCGTGAACCTTTGAAAACTGCTTTTTAAGGCTCGGAACATCGTTTGCAATGACCTTTATAAGCGGAAGCGCGGCGTTGAAAAATATTTTATTTGAATAAAGCTCTTCTTGCTTATGCATTATATCAACTCACTTTCCGATTATACATCGTCTTCCCAGTTGTCGTCCTCTTCGAAATCGGCTTTCATTACGTCACGAACAGCGGCGATAATGCCGTTAGTGTCAATGCCGACCTCGGACATTATATCCTCGTGAAGACCGATAGGAGCGAACTTATCCTGATGACCGAGCATTCTGAACGCGCAGCCCTTACCTGCCTGAGCCATAACCTCTGCAACTGCAGAACCAAGACCGCCGATAACGGAGTGATCCTCAACAGTTATAATTCTTCTTGTGTCCATAACTGCTTTGATTATTGCATCCCTGTCAATTGGCTTTATGGTGTGCATATTGAGAACTCTGACCTTTAAGCCGTCCGTATTCTCAAGGAAATTAGCCGCCTGAAGAGCCTGGAAAACACAGCTGCCGCAAGCGATAACGGTAATATCCGTGCCCTCGTGGATTTCAACTGCCTTGCCTACCTCAAAGCCGTAATCCTCGCTGCCGTAAAGCACGCGATCAAAGCCGCGGTTAATGCGGATATAGTAAGGACCGTAATTTTCATAAGCCGCGCGAACTGCGTGAGCCGTTTCTATTCCGTCAGCAGGAACGATAACGGTAAGGTTCGGCATTGCTCTTGTAATTGCGATATCGGTAATCGCGTGGTGGGTAGAGCCTGCCTGACCGAAGGACGTGCCTGCGTGAGTAGCAATAATCTTTGCGTTTACGTTCTGATAGCAGATATCCGTATGAAGCTGGTCGCACGCCCTCATCGAAGTAAATGCCGAAAAGCCTGACATAAAGGGAATCATACCTGCTCTTGCCATACCTGCGCCGACTCCGAACATATCCTGCTCGGCAATACCGACGTTAATAACTCTTTCGGGGCAAACCTTAACTACGTCGCCGAGCTTTGTGCTCTTCGCAAGGTCAGCGGTAATGGCAACAACCTTCGGGTCATTGATAATTATATCTGCCAGAGTCTTACCGTAAATTTCAGCTGTTGAAATCTCGGTCTGGTCTATTGCGTTATATACAAATCCGCCTGCCATAATTATTTGCCCTCCTTTTCGGCTCTTTCACAGCGAGCCTTGTAATCGTCTTCAATTTCCTTTTTGAACTTTTCAAAAAGTACGTCGTCAATTGCGCCGTAGTGCCAGAGGTAGTCGCCCTCCATTGTCTTTATACCGGCGCCCTTCTTTGTATCCATTATGATACAGGTCGGTGCACAAGGCTCCTTGCTTCTTTCAATTGCTTCGTCAATAGCGTCGCACAGAGCGCCGATATTGTTGCCGTCAACAGTAACCGTATTAAATCCGAAGGCTGTCATTTTATCCGCAAGGGGTTCAAGCTTCATAACCTCTTCAGTCGGACCGTCTATCATACAGTGGTTTCTGTCGATAAAGACGATACAGTTCGAAAGCTGATAGTGGTTAATGGTCATAAAGCCTTCCCAGTTTGAGCCTTCGCCAAGCTCGCCGTCACCCGTTACAACGTATGTAAGGTAACTCTTATTCTGAAGTCTCGCCGCAAGAGCCGTGCCTGCCGCAATTGAAACGCCGTGACCGAGAGAACCGGTTGAAGCGTCAACGCCGACAACCTTGTTCGAGTCAAGGTGCATACCCATCTTTGAGCCAGAAAGGTTAAAGGTCTTTAACATTTCAACATCGTTAAAGCCCTTGTCGCAGAGCACGGGAGCGTAAGCAATTGCCGCGTGGCCCTTTGAAAGGATGAAGCGGTCCCTGTCCTCCCATTTGGGGTCGTCAACCTTGATATTAAGATACTTGTGATAAAGAACGGTCAGCAAATCCATTACCGACATACCGCCGCCGATATGGCCGCTGCCTGCCCACATAGTAGTCTGCAAGCAGAGATTTCTCAGGTCAAACGCCTTTTTTTCAAGCGTCAGCCATTCCTGTTTAGCTAAATTAGCCATATATTATTCCTCCTTTAATTACCTTAATTCGGGATGGTTCTTTCGTACCTCGTTGAAGGCGTCCTCAGCGATGTCAATTGAAAGAGCAATATCGTCATCCGTAAGCGAACCGTTTATAAAGTGGTTATGATGCGAAGCGAGGAACAGACCCCTGCATACGCATTCGGCTATCCACTCCTGATGAAGCATAAGGCTGTCGTCATTTGCAATTCTTAAGTAGAACAGCGCAGGCTCGCCCGAAACAACAAGGTCAAAGCCGTTATTTGCAGCCGCAGCCTTGAAGCCGTCGGTAAGCTTTGTTCCCATCTTTCTGCAGAAGGACGGAAGGTCGATTCTCTTCATTTTGTCAATGCAGGCAATGCAAGCCGCAAACGGAACTGCGCTCATCCAGTATGAGCCCGTATAGGTCATACCCGAAACGGTGTTCTTCATATGCTCGCCGCCGCAGAGAGCCGACATATTATAGCCGTTTGCAAGCGCCTTACAGAAGCAGATAAGGTCAGCCTTAATGCCATAGTAGTGGTCGCTGCCTGCGATATCAAGACGGAAGCCTGTTCTAACGTCGTCAAAGATAAGTACTACGCCGTGGTCGTCACACCATTTACGAACCGATTTCCAATACTCCTGATTTGCAGGTACATTATCGTAGAAATTTCCGTGGTCATAAGGCTGGGCGATAAGACCGGCAATGTCGCCGTTGTTTTCGTCGTAAAGCTTTTGCAGCGCGTCAATATCAAACCAGGGAGCAACAAGGTTATGACATACATCCTCGGGAAGAATGCCGGGATAGTCAATTTTCTGCGCCCACTGGAAATCGCCGTGGTAGTAACCCTTTAGGAAAATTATCTTTCTCTTATGGGTGTGCGCTCTTGCAGTCATTACCGCAAGAGTGGTTGTGTCCGAGCCGTTTTTGCAGAAAAACGCCCAGTCAGCGGAGGCGACTGTATCAACAAGATTTTCCGCGCATTCAACCATTACGCTTGAGGGAGCGGTTGTGCAGTTGCCCTTTTCGAGCTGCGCCTTTGCCGCCGCGTCAACGTCGGGGTCATTGTAACCGAGAACGTTGGGACCGTAAGCGCACATATAGTCGATATACTTATTTCCGTCAAGGTCCCAGAAATATGAGCCCTGCGCCTTCTGGGAATAGAAAGGCCATTTCTGGATAGGAATCCAGAGTCCCTCCGAAGGACCTAAATGACCGTAAATTCCGGCAGGAATAACCTTAAGCGCTCTGTCAAAGCACTCCCTGCCCTTATCGTGATTATAAACGGGATATTTACTCATTTTTCAGTCCTCCTTTATGCAAGATACAGCGCAACCCTGTCGAGAAGCCTGTTCATATTATCTATCATTGAAGCCATACCGTGAATTTCAATTGAGCCGTTGCATACGCATTCAAGCGCGTTCGCCTGATTATTGAAAAGCGCGCTCGCAAGGTCAAGGTCGGCAAACTTCATTATTGCGCGCGGATTTTCGGGCGCCTTTTTAATCGTGACAAGGTGATGGTTCTTAACCCGAAGCGTCGCCGCAAGAGAGTCGCCGATACCAAAATGAATATCGCCGTCAACCATATAGGAAGCGCTGTGCTTTCCGATTTCGTCCTGATTACCGATCTGCGCAAGGGCAACTGCTATTGTGTAAAACGTAAGAGTAGTTGAAAGCTCAAAGAAATCCCTGTCCTCAAGCGCCTCTGGAGTCGGACGCATAAGCTCCCCGAGTCTGTCTGTAAGGGCAACAAACGTTTTAAGTAAAAAGTTAATTTTCGTAAAGCCCTTTGACGGGATGGGAGTAACCGTTCCGTCTATCATACCGTTGAATTTTTCGGGTGAAGAAAACGGAAGCTTAATGTCGCAGGGATGAAGTCCGTCCTCCATACGGCACCCGTTTTTAGTAAAGGTAATGGTTGCGCTCGGTCCGCCCTTGACGTCAAAGCCTATTGAAACGGGCTTTTTGAGACCCTTAAGTAAATCCTTTGCCTTGCTATCAAGCTCGCAAAGATTCTCAAGCGTGCCGAGAATCGCATACAGGTTAATGTAAGAGAGTGTTTTTGCGTCAGTCAAAGCAATTCCTCCTTTATATACAATATTATAATATAACAGTTTTATTCTACCAAATATTGACCGCGCAGTCAACGAAAACGGACTCCTCGCATAATAGAAAAAACCGCCCTTTTTTTGGTTATTTTGCAGAAATATTTTTCTCGCATTTCTTCCTTTAACAATTTTTTTACATTTTATGATAGGAATTTTTAAAAAAGTGTGTTATACTTTAAAATAGATAATTTCGGGATTTTTTAACCCGTCATATTCAGGAGATAAATATGTCGATATTCAAAAAGATTTTCGGAGACTATTCAACCAAGGAATTAAAGAGAATTATGCCTGTTCAGCAGGCAGTGCTTTCACTTGAGGATGAGTATTCAAAATTATCCGACGCCGAGCTTCGGGCAAAGACGGATGAATTCAAGGAAAGACTCTCAAACGGCGAAACGCTTGACGATATTCTTCCCGAGGCATTCGCCACCTGCCGCGAGGCTTCGATGAGAGTTTTAAATATGAAGCATTTCCCCGTTCAGGTGCTCGGCGGAATTGTTCTTCACCAGGGCAGAATCGCGGAAATGAAAACGGGCGAAGGAAAAACCCTTGTTGCAACCCTCCCCGCATACCTTAACGCGCTTTCAGGCAAGGGCGTTCATATCGTTACGGTAAACGATTACCTTGCTCGCCGCGACTCGGAATGGATGGGAAAGCTTTATGAATTTTTAGGACTTAAAGTAGGTCTTATTATTCACGAAAAGAATAATGATGAAAGAAAAGAAGCCTACGCAGCCGATATTACTTACGGCACAAACAACGAAATGGGCTTTGACTATCTTCGTGACAATATGGTCACTTATAAGGAACAGCGCGTTCAGAGAGGTCACTCGTTTGCAATAGTCGACGAGGTTGACTCTATTCTTATAGATGAGGCGAGAACTCCGCTTATCATTTCCGGAATAGGCGAAAAATCCACCGACTTATACGAGGCGGCGGATAAATTTGTAAAAAGCCTTAAAAAGACCGTTGTAAAGGAGCTTGACACAAAGACCGAAGCCGACGACGTTGTCGAGGACGGCGACTATCTTGTTGACGAAAAGGGCAGAACCGCCTCTCTTACAAAATCAGGTATTGCAAAGGCTGAAAGCTATTTCAACCTTGACAACCTTATGGACGCGGAAAATATGACCCTTATGCACCATCTTACCCAGGCGCTTCAGGCAAACGGCGTTATGAAGCGTGACGTTGACTACGTTGTTCAGGACGGTCAGGTGCTTATCGTCGACGAATTCACAGGACGAATCATGCTCGGACGCCGTTATTCCGACGGACTTCACCAGGCAATTGAAGCGAAGGAGGGTGTTAAGGTTGAGCACGAGAGCAAGACTCTTGCGACCATCACCTTCCAGAATTATTTCAGACTTTACGATAAGCTTTCGGGTATGACCGGTACGGCGATGACCGAGAAGCAGGAATTTCAGGAAATTTATAATCTTGACGTTATTGCTATTCCGACAAACAAACCGATGATAAGAGTTGACCGCGACGACGTCCTCTATAAAACCGAGGAAGCGAAATTCAACGCGATTATCCGGAGAATTCTTGAATGCCACGAAAAGGGTCAGCCCGTACTTGTCGGCACAATAAATATCGAAAAGAGCGAAAAGCTCAGCCGTATGCTTAAAAGACAGCATATTCAGCACGAGGTGCTCAACGCAAAGTTCCACGCGCAGGAGGCTGAAATCATCGCCCAGGCAGGTAAATTCGGCGCGGTAACAATCGCAACGAATATGGCGGGCCGAGGCACGGATATTATCCTTGGCGGAAATCCCGAGTTGCTTGCAAAAATCGAAATGCGCAAGCGCGGCTACGAGGACGATATGATAGTCGAGGCGGAAAGCTTTGCGGACACGGACAACGAAGAAATTCTTGCCGCAAGGAAGGAATATCACGCCCTTCAAAAGGAATTCAAGGAGCAGATTCAATCTGAAGCGGACAAGGTTCGCGAGGCAGGCGGTCTTTGCATAATCGGTACCGAAAGGCACGAATCAAGGCGTATTGACAACCAGTTAAGAGGACGTTCGGGCCGTCAGGGCGACCCCGGCGAAAGCCAGTTCTTCCTTTCAGCCGAGGACGACTTGCTCCGTCTTTTCGCAGGCGACCGTTTCTATCAGATTCTTGACACCTTCAAGTCCGTAGGCGATATGCCGTTTGAAATAGGAATGCTCACAAAGCAAATTGAAAACGCCCAGAAAAAGGTTGAGAGCAATAACTTTGCGGTACGTCGCCACGTTTTAAGCTACGACGACGTTATGAATATGCAGCGTGAGGTCATTTACGGTCAGCGTAATCAGGTGCTTGACGGGCTTGACTTAACCGAAACGATTATGAAGATGATAGACGGCTACTATACGGATATGGTTGATTTCTACTGCCCGACGACTAATAATGCCGAGGACTGGAATATCGCCGGTATGGTAAGCAAGTTCTCATACATCATCGGCAACGACTCTCTTGAGGATTTTGACAACACGAAGATGAAGGAATACCTTATAGACAAGGCTCACAAAATCTATGAAGAAAAGAAAGCCAAATACGGCGATGCTCTTATGGATGAGCTTCAGCGCAAGCTGCTTCTTAAAAACGTTGACCAGCGCTGGATGAGCCACATTGACGATATGGAGCAGTTGAAGCAGGGCATTTCTCTTCGCTCCTACGGTCAGCAGGACCCTGTCGTTGCGTTCAGGATGGAGAGCTTTGACATCTTTGACGAAATGACAGACGCAATACGCGAGGGCACCGTTCAAGACCTTATGACGGTTCGCATTATGACCGAGGAGGACGTAAAACGCGAACAGCAGGCAAAAATCACAGCCACAAACGGTGCAACCGACGGCAGTGAGAAAAAGCAACCCGTCAAAAAGGGAAAGAAAATCGGCAGAAATGATCCCTGCCCGTGCGGAAGCGGCAAAAAATACAAGCACTGCTGCGGCAAGGATGAATAAAAAAATCAGCAGGGCTTTAACCCTGCTGATTTTTTCTTGACAAAATTGAAAAGCGAATATATAATAATCTTTGCTTTGGGCCCGTAGCTCAGCTGGGAGAGCGTACGGTTCGCATCCGTAAGGTCGAGAGTTCGATCCTCTTCGGGTCCATAACAGAAAGGCACCCTTCAGGGCCTCCTACATAAATAGGGAGTACCCCGAGGGCGTCCTTGAATTAAGATTAATGGCATAACTACGGTTATGCTGTTTTTCTTTTTATGCGGTTTCTTGGATAAGCTCTCCAAGCAGTTTACCGTTCTTGTAATTGCGTTCAAGGTCATCTACCGTCGTCTTGATAACACCGACATCGTTGTAATAAATATCAATGTTTTGAAAACGCTTACCGTCAACATAATAAGCCTGCGATACGGTTATCTTTTCAATGAATTCATTTACAAGTTCGGGCGTCAACCTTCTTGGGCGTGTTATGCGTTTAACACGCTCAATGAATTTTTGAACACTCAAAAGCCTGTCTTTTTCGTTATTGACTTCTTCCTCAAGAACGGGAACCTTTTCTTTCAATTCGGTTTGCTCGGCTTCAAACGAATTTGCCATAGCAGCATATCGTTCGTCGGTTATCTTACCGCTTGCATTATCCTCATAGAGTTTAAGGATAAGATTATCAATTTCAGAAATACGCTTTTTGGCTTTGTCAAGTTGCCTGCGTTTAGCAGCAAGTTCCTTTTTCCTGTTTTCTTCGCTGTCGTTGATTTTCATTTTAGCGAATTCTTTTTCGCGATAGGTTACAAGGTCAAAGACTCTCCGCATATCCTCAAGCACAAGAGCGTAGATAACCTTTTCACGAATATAGTGCATTGAGCAGGCTTCGGAATCTTTTGCGTAACCCGAACAGAAAAAGTTTGCGTTTTCTTTCTTGTAGTTGTTGTATGAGCTGTAGTACATTTTAGCACCGCAGTCAGCACAAAACATTTTCCCTGAAAACATACTGACAATTCCCGTTCGGTTTTGTCTGCGTCTGTTTTTGCGTAACTCTTGAACAAGGAAGAAATCCTCTTCGCTGATAATCGCATGGTGAGTATTCTTAAAGATTTTCCACTCGCTTTTCGGATTTTCAACGCTCTTTTTGTTCTTAAAGGATTTACGCTTTGTCTTGAAGTTCACAGTATCGCCAATGTATTCCTGTTTGGCTAACAGATAGGATACTGCGTCAGGCGACCAATTAAAAGGTTTCTCCGGTAACTTGCCGCAGTTCCTGCCAATGCTGCTCCAATACTCCGTAGGCGTCATAACCTCATCGGCTCTTAACCTTTTAGCAATCTGCGAAGGACCAAGTCCCTGAATACACATTTTGAATATTCGCCTTACTACTTCTGCTGCAGGCTCATCAACAATCCACTCGTTAGTATTGTCGGGATTTTTCATATAACCGAAAGGTGGGTTTGTAGTTAAAGGCTTTCCCGAATTGCCTTTGTTTTTGAAAACGTTGCGGACTTTCTCGCTTGTATTTTTGGCGTGCCACTCATTAAACAAATCCTTGAAGGCAACAGTATCATCTAAACCTTTTGCGGTATCAATGTTATCCATTATGGCGATATACCTGACGCCAAGCTCGTCAAAGGTTTCTTCAAGCATCTGTCCGACAAGCAAACGGTTTCTGCCAAGGCGGGAATGGTCTTTTACGATTAAGGTTTCAACCTTGCCTTGCTCTGCAAGCTCCATAATTTCCATAAAGGCTGGGCGGTTGAAGTTCGTACCTGTGTATCCGTCATCAACGAACACTCTGCAATTAGTGAAACCATTTTCTTTAGCGTACTTCTCTAAAATATCTCTTTGATTTTTGATTGACCCGGACATACCATCCATCTCATCGTCGCGAGATAGACGACAGTACAGGGCAGTTATTCGGTCTGTTTTGTTATTCATATAACTCCTTTCCCAGCCGAATATGTTTGATTGTAGGTTATACTTATCATAACATATTCAAACCGTAAATTCAACACTTTAAAGCGTGATGTTTGATTTATTTTCCCATCTGTTCAATTAATCGGTCTATCCTGTCTGAAACGGAAGTTTTTGCTTGACAATTAAAATGCGTGTTCACGCAGTAAACGGTACCGTCAATTTCTTTTTCAAAGTCTATCGGCTTTCTGAAAAGCAATTTTGCAAACCAACGCTTGCGTTCCTCCTCTGTCATTCCGTCAAGCATATTTGAAAACTCATTTTTGACTTTCAAATAATCTTCATATTCTTCCTTTGTAAGTGGAATTTTTATCTTGTGCTTTCCCATTCACGATTCCTCCTTCTTTTTTTGTTCTGTTACTCTTGCCAAGAGTAACGCAATGGCACTTTTGACACTAACGCATCAAAAGTGCATTACGCTCTGGTGAGGCAAGACAGATTTATTTTCATTAACAGTATTCATTATGAAATGCCAAAAGGTTTTAGGGAAAATATTCCCTAAGTGTATAACTGTTTTTGCCAAATGTGGCTACAAACAGTCTGCTTGTCAAGACATTACATCAATATTTCGTTAAAAATTATACTGACCGAAAAATGCGTTGCGTCGTCGTAACGAGCAGACCATTTGTAGCCACAAATGGTAAAATTACTCCTTAGGGATACCCTAAAACCCGCTATGATTATGACCTATTTCTTTTTCGGCAGGTGGTTATTTTGGGCAGCATTTCGGGATAACATTTGCCTCCGCCTTTCTGATTTTAAGGGTCAAAAAAAGAGCCGTTTTGCAGGGAAGCAACACATTCTGTCTGTGTTTACTTCACCATTCAAACGACTCTTTACTCTCTAATTATTCTACTCGCTTCATCCATTCACTCATAAACACATATTCAATTTGTAAAGTTATTATATCAAACAAATGTTCTTCTGTCAACAAAATTTAGAATATTTGTTCGTAAAGTTTGATAAGAATAAACGCAGAACTCATTACAGAATTCAGCGTTTAATGATTTTATAAACAAAAGGTCATATAAGCCGGTAAACAGATGAACTCATCCTTTACCATAAGATTCTTGGGATGAATAATATATGCTTTTCCGATTCGTCTATGATACTTTTCAATAAATTTATTAAGAGAATCCGTGGTATATCTCTTACCTGATTTTACCTCAATCGGATAAATCTTCGGCTTTATCTTGCTACCGTTTGAAATGAGGAAGTCAATCTCAATATCGTTTCTGTGCTTTTCTTCGCTATAATGCGTATAAAAATATAGAGAATAGCCGTTAGCAGTCAAAGCCTGAGCAACAGCATTTTCAAAAATCATACCTTCGTTAAGCGCCATATTGCCGTGTAGTATTTGCTTATACAATTCACCGTCTGCAATTTCGCTTTCATTAAATGCGTGGCTGACGAGCAAGCCTGTATCACCCATATAACACTTTACATAAGTTCGGTCCTCATTCAGCGACAAGCCTACGTTCGGGTCGCTACAATTAAAGCATTCGTTGGCTATCATAGAATCACCGAGCCAAAAAAATGTGTCCTGATACATCGGGAAGGTTGACTTCTTTTCAATATTTGAAAGCCGTACTCTCTTTTCATGCTGTGAAAGAAATGCAGGTATTTGGTCAAATATTGATTGCACTTTCGTTCTGTATTTAACGTCCGCTTTACCGATGTCATCTCTGTAAAGTGTTAAAATGTCTCGCTTTTCAACATCTGATTTTGCGAAGCTTCTGTCATTTTCAATATATTTTGCAACGCTCATAGGCATACCGCCCACAAGAATATACTGCTTAAAAAGCATCATCGCTTTATAGTGTAGCGTATCCTCGAGCGGTTTTAAATCGGCGTAGCATTTTTTGATATAATCTACCATTTTTTCTTCGCCGAGAGCGAGACAAAACTCTTCAAAGTCCATGGGATACATCTTTAACTTTCTCTCTTCCGAAGGAATGGTTATGTTCTGCACATTCTCTTTAATGGAAATAAGCGAGCCTGTTTCAATATAGTGATATCTGCCGTCCTTAATCAGCTTCTTAATGGACTGTCTTGCCTTTGGAAACATCTGCACTTCGTCAAAAATGATAATGGATTCATTCCTGTAAAGCGTAACGTTATATTCCGTGCTGATAATCATAAAGAATGTGTCAAGGTCACTGAGATAGTTTTCAAACGCGTTAATCACGGCATCGCTGACATCGTTAAAATCAATCAAAATATAACTTTTATATTCGTTTTTCGCAAACTCTTCAACAATGGTTGACTTGCCTATACGTCTTGCACCTTCAACCATTAATGCCTTTTCAGCGGAATAGTTTTTCTTCCAATCCAACAATTTTGTATATATTTTTCTTTTAAACATCATAATAATCACCTTCCGTTAATGGTATTTTAGCACATTTTCCGACAATACGCAAGATAATTATATGCAAAAATTCAGACAATACGCAGTTTGATTGCTTATAATATTCAGACAATGCGCGGTTTATTGACACACGTTTAGCAAAAATATATAATGATTACATAAAAATAAATAAGCATTGACTATGGAAATAGACGTTAAACTTGTTGCGTACGCAAAGGATTATATTGACGATTTAGCAAGAGGAATTAATCCGTTTAGCAAAAAAGCTGTTGACAATAACGATATTATCAACAACGTTAAAATATCCCGTTGTCTTTTCTATGTTTCGGATATATTGGAAGCAGTGATTGAAGGCGGTGGAGTTAAAAATCTTAAAAAGCCCAAGCCGGAGCCGTTTGATTTGCAAATGCTTGATTTAGACAATTACGAATACTTAATCCAGCCAATCACGATATCCGTTATTGCAAGAAAAATCAACGAGCTAAAGCCCGAAAATATGGAAAAGCTAAAGGTTACGGCAATAACAAACTGGCTTGTTGATATAAATATGCTCTCTGTTGTTCAGGTAAACGGTACAAATTATAAGCGACCTACTGCAAACGGAGAGAGCATAGGTATAACGATGGAGCAACGTGACGGTCAATATGGACCGTATTATGCTGTTCTTTATAACGAATCAGTCCAGCATTTTATTATTGACAATCTTGCCGCAATTATTGACGACGGATATAACGAAAGGCAGAGAAAAAATGTTGAGCTATAATGATCTTTTAGAAAAATATAATTTGCTTATCAAAGAAAATGATGAGTTAAAAACCGAAAACAAAAAATTAAAAGAAAGATTAGGAATTAGCGAAAAAGAGCCCGACACAAACAACACATCTATTAATAAACACAGCTCACCTGATGAAAAGATTCAGCTCTTTCGCTCTTTGTTTAATGGCAGAAACGATGTTTTTGCTCGTAGATGGTTTAACCAATCGTTAAAAAAGGGAGGTTATCAGCCTGTTTGTGAAAACGAATGGAAAGACCGTGTTTGTAATAAAAAGCAATATAAGTGTAGAGAGTGTCCCAATCGAAAGTTAGCTCCATTAACGGATAAAGATATATTTAATCATCTTTCCGGCAAAGATTATTATTGCCGCGATGTAGTCGGAATTTATCCGTTATTGAACAATGATAATTGTAATTTCCTTGTATTTGACTTTGACGATGAAAAATACAGGGAGGATGTAATTGCCGTTCATAAAACCTGCAATTATTACGATATACCATCATATATAGAAATTTCACGTTCGGGAAACGGCGCTCACCTATGGATATTCTTTGAAAGTGAAACAAGTGCTGCCGATGCTAGGAGACTCGGAAGCGCTATTCTGACAGACACTATGAATGAAAACGCTAATCTTTCATTTAAGTCTTATGACAGGATGTTCCCTAATCAGGACACAGTGCCAAAAGGAGGGTTTGGAAACCTAATAGCACTTCCACTTCAGGGAAAAGCACGTAAAAACGGCGGTAGTATTTTTGTTGATGAAAGCTTTTATCCGTACAATGATCAGTGGGAATTTCTGAGCAGCATTAAAAGATTAAACACGGAATCCTTTGAATATCTTTTATCAAAGCTTTGTAAAGAAAACGAGCTTGGTACTTTGATGTCAAATTCGGATAGCGAGCCTTGGAAAACGAAAGAAAAGGCTGAATTAACCGCACTTGATATACCGTTTGGATTAAAAATTGTGCAAGCTAATATGCTTTATGTGCCGATAAAGGGATTATCCGCCAACGCACAAAACACAATAAAAAGACTTGCCGCATTTAAAAATCCTGATTTTTACAAGGCACAGGCAATGCGTTTGCCAATATATAATAAGCCGCGAATAATTTCAACTTCAGAAATAACCGACGATTACATTGCCTTGCCAAGAGGCTGTAAAGCACCACTTGAAGAACTGTTTGATAACGCCGATATAAATTATACTTATATTGACAAAACTAATCCTGGTAATGTTATTGAGACAACCTTTAACGGCGAATTGCGTGAAGAACAAAAGCCTGCTGCCGACGCGCTTTTGAAAAATGACATAGGTGTGTTATCTGCAACTACTGCATTTGGCAAAACCGTAATAGCCTCATATATTATTTCACAGAGAAAAGTAAATACGCTTGTTCTTGTACATACGCAAGCACTAATGAAGCAGTGGCAAAAATCGTTGGAGGAGTTTTTAACAATTAATATTTCCCCGCCGGAGTATAAGGGCAAAGGCAGGCGAAAGAAATGGTCTCCTGTAGGAACACTGGGTGGAGGCACAAACAGCTTAAACGGCACTGTTGATGTTGCCGTTATGCAATCTCTTTTTGACGGCGACGAAGTAAAAGCGTTAGTGCGTAATTACGGAATGATAATTGTTGACGAATGCCATCACGTTTCTGCCGTTAATTTTGAAAGAGTATTGAAATATGCAGATGCAAAATATGTTTATGGACTAACAGCAACCCCAACAAGACAGGACGGTCATCATCCAATTATCTTTATGCAGTGCGGTAGGATTTGTTACAGAGTTGACGCAAAATCACAAGCAGAAAAACGTAGTTTTGAACACTATATTATACCTAGATTTACCACGTTTAGAGATGTGTCTTTAGACGAAAGCACAATAACACAGGTTTACAAAAGTCTTGCTGAAAGTGAGAGCAGAAATAGTTTAATAGTTTCCGATGTAAATGCATCTCTTGAATGTGGAAAAACACCTATAATACTAACGGAACGAAAAGAGCATGTGCTGTCGCTTGCCCAAGCGTTACAGTTATACTGTAAGAATATCATTACTCTTTACGGAACACCATCAGCTAAGGAGCGTAGAGAAAGCCTTGAACAGTTACAAACGATTTCGGATAACGAACAAGTTGTAATTGTTGCAACGGGGAAATATATTGGAGAAGGCTTTGATTATCCCAGACTGGATACATTGTTTTTAGCGCTGCCTATTGCTTGGAAAGGCAAGGTCGCTCAATATGCAGGCCGATTGCACCGTGATTATGATGGAAAAACAGAAGTGCAAATATATGATTATATTGATATTAATGTTCCTGTTCTTGAGCGTATGTATCAAAAACGCCTGAAAGGCTATTCAGCCATTGGATATAAGGTGAAAACAGATATAAAAATGTTACAAAAAACGGACATTATCTATGATGGTAAGAACTATTATGATATATTAAAAACAGATATAGAAAATGCTAAAAAGGAAATCGTTATTGTTTCTCCATTTATCAGTAAAGGTAAACTGACAATGATGATGAAATCATTTTCGCCTATAATCTTAAACGGAATAACAATTACAATTGTTACTAGAGATATTAATAGTCTAAATAAAAAAGAAAATATTAGAGATACCTATAATTTGATAAACAATTATGGCATTAAGCTTATTCAAAAAGAAAAGCTGACGGAATGCTTTGTCGTTATTGATCAGCAGTTATTATGGTATGGCAGTATAAATTATCTTTCCTTTTCAAAAGACACCGACAATGCCATTCGTATTGAAAATGGTGAAGTTGCAGGAATGATGCTTGATACAATCCTATGACAATAGCCGTCAAGCGAAGGAATAACATCCTCGTTTGACAGCTATTTTTTGTTCATTATTTAATATCTTCTATAATCTCATTATAGAACTGATTGGTGTATTCGTTCATTTCGTTACATAAAGGAATCGTTTCAGGGAGATAACATTTGTTAGCATTGAGCACGTTCTTTTTCATAAACGCCAGTGTTTCTTTTAGTGTTTGTCCTCTGACAGAACCTGTAATCAGTGTTTTGACCACAGTATAAGTTCTGCCACCTTCAAGCACATGAGCGTCGTGAAGAATCTTACCCTCTATCGTTTCCGGCATTTCACTTCTTTGTGACTCCCAAGCGATTTTTACGATACTGTCAATATCATTTTTATTGTACCCTTGCTCTGCAAGCCAGCTTTTTATTCCTTCCTCGTCGCAGTAAATAAAACCGTGAAAATATGTAGCAAGAATTAAGTATTCATAGTTAATATTGTAATTACTATTTGCTATAATCTCGTCTATCTTTTTCTTTACAAGTTCAATGTGCCACATATTATGCATTATATCTTTGTCGGCATAATACGGTGTAGCATATTCGATTACTTTTTGTTCGTTAATTTTCATCGATATATTCTCTCCAAACATTAGGAAACTTACGCTGAATAAACATTGCGTATGAGCACTTCGGAATGTCCCTCATCTTCTTTTCTGATAGGTATGATTTAATCATTTTATACCAATTCTGTAATTCCTTTTCAGACTTGCTTTCAAATCTTGATATTTCTAGTTCACCTGCTGCAACCTTTTCCATAAAATAGTCATAAGCATTGGGTATTTCAATACATTCTTTAACCGGTATTGGTTTAGTACCAAGTCTTGCACAAGGTATGTTTTTGAAAGGAATTATATCTCTTTCATCAGCATCAACGATATATAAATATCCTTTCTTACCTTGTGATATCTCTTCAAATGCATTTGGATATAACTCATGATAAACTGGAAAACCTTTTTTATTAAAACCATAAGGGAACCAATAGTACGGTCTTTGAACAGCGTTGCAAATATAGAACGCAGACACAACATCTATTGTAGTAAAATATATGTATGGTCTGTCATGATCAGCCTGCCGAGGCATAAGCACTTTAATATTTTCTGTATTACTACCGTGGTACAAAATCATTTAATCACCATTTTTTATTAAAATATGCCAAATGTCACTACCCTCAAATCCACATTTGCGGTAAACTCCTTCAGGATTTGTACGGTTATCACATTCGCCTGATACGGTTGCAAATTCAGCAATATGTTTCATTGTGTTCAATGCTTTGCATACAAGCGAAGAAGCGATTCCTTTACCTCTATACTCAGGCAAGACCTGTAGCCATTCAATAACGCCTTCACCTATCTCCGTGTCAAGATCACAAATAATTGAGCCAATTATTTTACCGTCATCAAAAGCACCAATCCAAAGTTCAGGACAATATACCTTTGTTTTAGTAAGACCGTTTATGTAATCCGCAGATACAAATACATCTGTATGGGTATATGATACGTTTATCATTTTTACTAGTTCATTAATCGCAGTTTTCGATATAATCCCATAGGTATAATTGTTATTTGTGAAAGTGGGAACATTCTTTAGATTATGAAATAATCTAAAATACTTCTTGTCGTTGTAATCGTTGAGCATCGCCTTGTCGAAATTGTTGTTATGGACGATTTTTATATTGTCGGGAATGCTCATCTTCTCTGCTTTCCAATATGGAATTGATAAAACGCCACAAGGGTTTTGTTTGTATTCGTTTATTGAAATCATATATTTAACTCCATAAAACCAACTGTAAACGGCAAACTATCAAATTGTTTCGTGCCTGTA
>ERZ842401.1429-NODE-1429-length-34217-cov-5.610737_pt1 | contig 34217 bp, 25 predicted proteins | sample MGYA00521270_ERZ842401 | MGnify/ENA primary metagenome ERZ842401 (study PRJEB31892, sample SAMEA3878208) | bioreactor metagenome | biome: Moose rumen | place: Sweden | collected 2011-10 | study: EMG produced TPA metagenomics assembly of the PRJEB12797 data set...
CTGTGCTTCAGGCAGACCAATCATTACTACTGATAGGTCGGGGTGTCGAGAGGTTGTTGATGATGGGGTTAATGGATATATGATTCCGCAGAGGGATAGCAAGAAGTTGATTGAGGCTGTTGAGAAGTTTATGGCTCTTTCTAATTCAGATAGGAAAAGAATGGGAATATCAGGAAGATCTCATGTTAATAAATTTTTCGATAGGGAATTAGTTGTCGATGCATATAGCAATGAAATTAATAATCGTTGGAGATGATTAAATGGCACATACTAACGAAATAATAAAAAAAATCCTACAAAATAAAGAAACGAGACTGTGGGTATGTCAAAAATTCACGAGCGGACTTAGTGATAAATTTGTTGTTGAATTATTCTATAAATTAGCAACGGGTAAAAAACTACCTTTAGATGATCCTAAAACCTTAAATGAAAAAATACAATGGTATAAATTGTATTATCATAATCCATTAATGATAAAATGTGCTGATAAGTATACTGTTAGGGATTACGTAAGAAAAAGGGGATTATCTTGTATTTTAAATACAAACTATGGCGTATATGAAAATGCTAAAGAGATTGATTTTCAAAATCTACCCGAGAGATGCTTCATAAAATGCACGCATAATTCTAATGGTAACTATGCATGGGATCGCAAAAAAGAAAATAATATCTCAGAACTTACCAATTATTTTAACAAGATGCTTAAATTAAATGCATTCTATACATCTAGGGAATGGTGCTACAAAAATATTAAACCTAGAATAATAGTAGAAAAATACATTGAAACAGAAGAAGGTCAAGATTTAATTGACATAAATATATTTTGTTTTAATGGGGAACCCAAATTAGTTTTATGGAATGTCGGATTAAGCGATAAAGAAGGGAAACATGCAATAGGGAAACGCGCGGTCTTTGATGAGTCTTTTAATGAACTGCGCATTGAAACTGCAATGCCATCCCTCCCTTATGGCTCTATAAAAAAGCCCGATGTGTTTGATAAACTAATTGAATATGCCAAAAAACTAAGCAAGCCATTTCCTTTTGTTAGGGTTGATTTCTTTTATACTGGAAAAGAGATATTTTTTGGAGAGTTAACGTTTTATTCAGCTGGTGGCTATGGTAAATATGCGCCAGATAAATGGAATTATATTATAGGAGATTGGTTTGTATTACCCGAGAAGCTGTTATGAGCAAGAGATGGAGTTAAAATGAATAAAAAAATTATTATTTATACAGGAAACTTTAATACTGATCAGATAAATGCAGCGGGGAAAAGGGTAATTGCAAATTCTTATTTATTATTAAAGGATGGTTATAGGCCTGTTTTATTGGGTGTGAATACCAGGATTTCTGATAATATTAGAATTCAGAAAAGCCAAAGAGAAATTCCTGGAATTGAATTGTTTTCATATCCCGCAAATCTTTTTATTAATAATAGATATGACTATAAATCCTTTTATAAATGCTTTGTAGAATTTGCTAAATCATATAATTTGAAATTAATAAAATGTGTTGTTTTATATGGGTGTCCATCTATTGGATATCTAAATAAAATGATAATAGATTTTTGCCATAGAAATAATATTCCAGTGATTGCTGATGTGACTGATTGGTTAAAATCGGATGATGCAAATCCAATGAAGCGTTTTATAAGACAATTGGATATTGATTATAAAAATAGAATAGTATATAAAAGAGTGGATGGAATAATTGCAATTTCATCTTTCCTGGCTAAATATTATGAAAAATCAAGTTGTGTTATAACTGTTCCGCCTTTAGTTTATGAAAAAAACATGAAGAAAGAGTTTTGCCATAATACAGTTACACAGATTGCATATGCTGGTTCTCCTTTTAAGGTGGGTAATAGGATTACAAATCCAAAATATCTAAAGGATCGAATTGATGTTATGATTAAGGCTTTGGCTGTTTTAAAGAGTAAATGCGTTAAATTCAAAATTCATATGTTTGGATTCACAAAAAATGAGCTGGTTGATTGTTTACCATTTATTGAATCATATGTAAATCAGCTTGATGACAGTATTGTGTTCTATGGGAAGATTCCTATGGATGAGGTAATTGATAAAATTACTCACATGGATTACACCTTTCTAATACGAGATAATAATCGAGTTACAAATTCAGGGTTTTCTACTAAGATTGTTGAAAGTATTACGGCGGGAACACCAGTAATAACAACTATGACATCAGATATTAGCAAGTATTTAAAAGAAGGCGAAGGTGTATTTTATCTGAAAACTAATAAGTTTAGTTGTATTTGTAGTACACTGAAGGTCTTAATTAATCGATCAATTGAAGAACGTATTAGTCAAAAACAAAAATGCAGTAATGTGAAGTGTTTCTATCCTGATATGTATCAAGATGCTATGAAGAAATTTATAGAGAAAATCAGTAACTAGTGAAAATAATAATTATTTTTTACAATTGACTAGATAGAAGGCTATGATATGATTATAAATGTTGCGTATGCTTGCGATGATGTATACATTGAACAAACTACAGTTTCATTGTTATCGCTATATAAAAATTGTTCACATCCCCAAAATATTAAAGTATACTTCATTGATATGGGTATATCAGATGAATCCAAAAAAGATTTAATTAATTTAACTCAGAACTATGGTTCTGAATTGATCATTATTCCATTTGATAGTATTGCTTATGATTTAAATATATCAGATATAAATGGAAGACATATAAAAAGCGTATATGCTAAGCTTTTTTTTGGACGAATTCCAAATATAAATAGAATTATTTATTTGGATAGTGATACAGTAATAGTTGGAGATATACAAGAATTATGGAATATTAATCTTTCAGAAAACATATGTGCAGGTGTAGAATCTATTCATACTGTTGAGGAAAATTTAAGAATTGGGTATTATCCAAATGAAAAAGCAATCAATGATGGCGTTGTTTTAATGGATTTAGAAAAGTGGCGTAGTGAAAATGTTTTGGAAAAATGCATGAATTATATAGAGGAAATGAATGGAACTCCCCCTATACTAAGCGAAGGAACGCTAAATGTTGTTTGCAGAGGAAAAATTAAGATAATTCATCCTCGTTTCAATCTTATGAGTTTTATAGTTGGAGCAAAATCTTATAAAATAAGGATATTAACAAAAAGAAAATATTATTCGCAAAAGACATTGGATTATGCAACACATTATCCTTGCATAATTCATTATTTAAGTGGTTTCTATAATAGACCGTGGTGTAAAGAGTGCAGCCATCCGCTAAAAAAAGAATATCTAAAATATCGGAATATGACAAAATGGGCAAACATTCCATTAAAGGATAAGAAACTACCCTTTAGATTAAAAGCTATTGGATTTGCATATAAGATTTTGCCAATCGAATTATTTGTTATACTTAGAAATATTAGTTCTTTATTTAAAAGGAAAAACGGAAATGCTTAAGTTGTCTTTATTTCTTCTGATGTTTTTTTTGACTAGTGCGATTTTACACCAATATTGCTCAATTAAAATACAAAAAAAGAAAGAACTAATCAATGAATCGGGTATTTTATCAGTGGATTTTTCTACAGTTCTTTTTACTTTTCTTTTGTCATTGATTCCGGTTATTATAATAGCTTTAAGAGGTATAGAAGTAGGAGCAGATACTAATCAATATAATGTCATTTTCTCATATGGAGAGAATTACGTATTTGAAAAACTAAATCATTCAAGTGAATTATTATTTTGGGGATTGTTTTGGATATCTCAGAGGTATTTTAGTATTCAATTTGCTTTTTTTGTGCTTGCATTATTATCTATTTGGTTTCCTATGATAGCTATTTATAAGTTTTCCAATCTCGCAAATGCTTTTATAATGACCTTTTCATACTATTGTGTATTTTATCACGAGTGTTTTAATATTATTCGTCAGACTCCTGCACTTGGTCTGATTATGCTTGGGATGTGTTATGTTTATCAAAGAAATCCCATCAAATACTTTGTTGTTATTATTTTAGCAATGGCTTTTCATTCGTCAGCCATTTTTGCTTTACCGATTTACTTTTTATATAAAATTAAAAAGGTAAACATCGGATTGTTTTTTAGAAGAATAATAATTTTGGTTTTGGGAGTGGCGTTTTTTTCTAGATTACTAACAATTACCATTAATGTTTTTGGTTTTTCTAATTATCAACAATATGTTGAAAGCGACAGTATGGTTGGATATGGTTGGTTGAAATCGCTTATAATCTTAATACCAATATATGTTGTATTATTGTTTATTCAGAATAATCGAAAAAAATATTTTAGTAGTCAAGACAACACTTTCGATATCCAATTTCTATGGTTTTTAAGCTTTATCTATATAGCTATTTTGGCGACGCGAATGTACACTAATTGGGTATATAGACTAGGATATTATTATCAGATTGGTTCAATATTACTGGCAGGGAGACTTTGTAAGGATAGACAATTATCAGATTCGTGGATTAAATATAGGTATTCTGCTTCAAGCGTTTTGGCGTTGATGGTATTTCTATATTGGAATATTTATATTAATTATATAGTCAATCACAACAACAGTCCATTGATTTTCTATTCTATTTCTTGATGAAAAAAGATATTTGGTTTAGTCACACCGTATAGCGAAATTACTAACCAGCTTATAGTTATTTTGAGATAGTTCGGATAAGAATCATTTGCCATATATAAGTATGATAAAAGCGTTCTTAAGATTTCAAAAGACGAAAATCTACTGTTATATCAAATAGAATGATTTATTAAAATGAAATGAGGATGAATATGTCTGTAAAGCTTTCAATTTGTTGTGCAACTTATGGGCATGAAAAATATATTTCGAAAGCATTAAATAGTATTTTATCTCAAAAAGTTGATTTTGAATATGAAATATTGATAGGTGAAGACTGTTCTCCAGACAACTCGAGAATCATATTGAAACAATATGAAGAGAAGTTTCCTAATATTTTTCATGTTATTTATCGAGATAAGAACGTTGGTGCGAAAAACAATTTTAATGAATTATATAGATTGGCTAGAGGTAAATATGTTATTGTTCTTGAGTTAGATGATTTTTGGATAGATACCAAGAAACTACAAAAACAAGTTGATTATCTTGAGACGCATAATGATGTTTTTGCGGTTTCTCACAGATCAATCATAATTGATGAGAACGGAGACTTAATTCTAAAGACATATCCAGAATGTCATTCTTTCTATTATGATATTAGCTTGCTTTTGGATGGTATTTTGCCTGGACAGACGACTACAATTATGTATCGTAATTATCATAATAAACCTTGTTTTTCACTTGATCTTATTAATTCATCTACTGTTGGACCAGGGGATAAAAGGAAGGTTTTTTCAATGTGTTCTTATGGAAAGATAGTATGTTTTTCAGAATTTATGAGTTGTTATAGAATGGTCATTAACTCGGGATATAGTTTTTCTGCGAGATACAAAGGGAAAAGAGCGATAGATTATAGTTATTGGAACGATTTCGTAGAGTATTCTAAACAATATGTTACTGATGTGCATTTTGAAAAAATATCTGAAGCATTAATGCTTCGAACTGCATTTATCATGAAAAAAAATAGGGAGATTAGTTTAAGTAAGCTCTTATCAATATATTTAAAACTCAATTATAAAATGTATAGTGTGTATACATTGTTTAGATATTTTTTAAAAGTATTTATTTGCAGAATTAGTAGGAATGATATGCAGTTTAAAAAAATAAGTAAAAAGGACTTGAAAAAATATCAAAAAGCGTATAAGCAATCTAAGGAAATAAGTGGAAATATACCTTTGTAGATTTAATATGGAGAGTACAAACTATGTCTTCATCAAATAATAACAATAAAGTAATGTCTAATTTTTTATGGCGATTTGCTGAACGTTGCGGTGCGCAAGGTGTTACATTTATTGTTTCGATAGTTCTTGCTCGTTTACTTGATCCAAGCATATATGGAACGGTTGCATTAGTAACTGTTTTTACTACTATAATGCAAGTTTTTGTTGATAGTGGAATGGGTAATGCGTTAATACAAAAAAAGGATGCAGATGACTTGGATTTTTCAAGTGTATTCTATTTTAACCTAGTTATGTGTTCGTTTGTATACCTACTTATGTTTATAGTTGCACCATTAATAGCATCCTTTTATAACACTCCTGAACTTACTTCCATAGTGAGAGTTGTTAGCCTGATTTTAATTATCTCAGGAGTAAAAAATGTTCAACAAGCATATGTATCAAGAAATATGCTTTTTAAACGTTTCTTTTTTGCCACTCTTGGTGGAACAATTGGAGCAGCTGTAGTTGGAATAATAATGGCTTATCTGGGATATGGAGTTTGGGCGCTTGTAGCGCAAATGATTTTTAATGCTGCCATTGATACTACGATTCTTTGGATAACAGTAAAATGGCGTCCCAAAAGGATGTTTTCGTTTTCACGATTAAAAGGTTTATTTTCATATGGGTGGAAATTACTTGTTTCTTCGTTGTTGGATACAATTTATAATGATCTTCGCCAACTTATTATCGGAAAAAAGTATTCTAAGTCAGATTTAGCTCAGTATAATCAAGGTCAAAAGTTTCCACAATTTATAGTTTCAAATATAAATACATCAATCGATAGTGTGTTACTACCGACAATGTCTAAAGAACAGGATAATACTGAAACTGTAAAAAATATGACACGTAGAGCGATAAAAACAAGCACGTATATTATGATGCCGATTATGACAGGACTGGCTGTATGCGCCGAATCAATAGTGAAATTACTGTTAACTGACAAATGGCTTTTTTGCGTTCCTTTTTTAAGGGTTTTTTGCATTAGCTATGCTTTTTATCCGATACATACTGCTAACCTCAACGCTATAAGAGCAATGGGGAGAAGTGATTTATTTTTATTGTTGGAAGTTATAAAAAAAATAATTGGCATCATTACAATCGTTATTTCCATGTTTATTAGTGTAATGGCAATGGCTTATAGTATGCTTATTACATCAGTATTGAGTCAGATAATTAATTCTTGGCCGAATCGAAAACTTTTAGGATATAGCTATGGAAATCAACTTATTGATATACTCCCTCAAGTGCTATTATCGCTTACTATGGGTGCTATTGTGTATAGTGTTCAGTTTATTGGAATTGGTAGTTTAGTAACATTATTATTTCAAGTGATAATAGGTATTGTGGTATATTATATCGGTTCAAAAATTTTTCGTATTGATAGTTTTGACTATCTTATCTTTACAATAAAGGGATTATTAAATAAGGGGAAAAAGGAAAAACAATGAAAAAAATACTTCTTCTTGGAGGATCAGCACAACAAGTAATAGCAATTAAAACTGCAAAAAGGTTAGGATACTATACAATTCTCTGTGATTATCTATTTGATAATCCGGGACAGTTTGTTGCAGACAAGTTCTATCTTCTCAGCACAACGGATAGGCAGGCGATTTTGGACGTTGCAAAGAAAGAGCGGATAGGCGGTGTAATAGCATACGCCTCTGATCCTGCAGCACCAACTGCTGCTTATGTAGCTGAACAGCTTGGACTGCCGACAAACCCATATAATTCTGTGGATATCCTATGTAACAAAGACAGATTCAGAGCTTTTATGTCAGAGAACGGGTTCGATTGTCCTGTGTCAAAAGGATATGCTGATGCTGAATCAGCTTTAGCGGATAAAGAATCCTTTGATTACCCGATCATTATGAAACCTGTTGATTCATCCGGAAGCAAGGGAGTAACTATTCTTGATTCCCCACAAGGCTTTGAAGAAGCGGTCGAATTTGCTTTTTCTTTCTCTCGTTCACAGAGGATAATAATTGAGAAATTTATCGTCCATAAGTATAAAGATACGATAGGCGGAGACATTTTCATAAATGAGGGCAAAGTTATAATTTGGGGACTTATGAACTGTTTCCGAGCACATTCCCTCAACCCTCTTGTTCCGGGAGGAGAAACATATCCCGTATTGTTGACTAATGATGATCTTGATAAAGTCAAGAAAACCTTGCAGGATATGGTGACCAAGTTAAATATTAAAAGCGGATGTATGAATGTTGAGTTAATGATAGACAAGGACGATAAAGTCTATATGATAGACATTGGGCCGAGGGCAGGCGGCAATATGATACCAATACAACTGAGTGCCATTTTCGGGGTAGATATTGTTGAGATGTCTATATTGGCGGCTATGGGCGAAAGGCTGAATGTTGACCCTAAAGTTGTGATACCATATTGTGCGCACTATGTATTGCATTCTGATGCTGACGGCATTTATCAGGACATCGTTTTTTCGGATAAGATCGAAAAAAATATCTTTCGGAAAGAACTGTATAAAAAAGCTGGAGATGTTGTTGAGCGTTTTGATAACGCAGCAAAAGCGTTGGGCATAATCTTTCTTAAATTTACAAGCGTTAAAGAAATGTATGACAAGATGAACCGTATGAATGAGTTCGTTAAGGTGATATTAAAATGAAGGAATACGGCGGATACATATGCTGCCAATTGAAATTTCTCGTATATATATCATAATCTGTCGATGAATACTTACAAATTAAGGGTGAACATAATGAAAAGAATAATTATCTTTGGAGCAACTGGTAAGATTGGAGCAAACCTTGCCATTTATTTAAAAGACAAGGAATATGATGTTATTGCTGTAGGCCATAGAGTTTCTGATAATAACTTTTTTGAAGAAAAAGACATTCAGTATATTGGCGGAATAGCTAATGAGAATACTGCTGATTTTGACAAGCTGCCTACTGATATTGATGCCGTAATTAATCTTGCCGGTGCAATGCCTGCACATGCTAATGCTTCTCCAATGCCATATATTCAGAGTATCGTTGTCGGAACATTGAATATATGCGAATGGCTTAGAACCAAAACATCTTGCAAAAGAATCATTTTCAATACAACGCCATCAGATGTAATCAAATATTTGAATCAACCTACACCCGTTCCAGATTACGCTCCTCGTTCCTTCCCGAAAAATGGGGGAGATCATGCGGTATATGCAATTGCTAAGAATGCAGCAGTTGATATTTTAGAACATTACAGTATTGCCTATGATTTTAAGCCTATTGTTTTTAGGCATGACACAGTTTATAGTTGGAGTGAAAATCCTTACTATAATATCGACGGTAAAAGGAAGATGCTTCCATGGAGGCTCATAATTCAGAATGCTATGGAAGGTAAACCCGTCGAAGTATGGGGAAATCCAGAAACTCGAAAGTGTCTTTTATATGTGAAAGATTTCTGTTCTGCAATTGAATGTGCATTGCTGTGCGACAACACAGGTATATATAACCTGAGTGGTGTTCGTTTTTATACAATGGATGATCAAGTACAGGGTATCATAGATGTTTTTGGAAATAAGAAAAATCCACCTCAAAAGATTTATTGTCCTGACAAACCAAGCACACCTATGCACCTTTATGCTGACGAAAAGGCAAAAGTGGAATTAGGCTGGAAGCCAATTTGGGATTGGTGGAGAGCCTGTGAGGATATGAAAAAGGTTATGGAAGAAAAACCGTTTCATCTACTGGAAAAAGGAACAATTTTAGCTTCTGCTGAAGCAAAATAATAACATATTACTTGAGGCATTACTATGGATAAACAGATTTTAGTCACCCGTTCCTCCATGCCCACCCAGGAGGAATACGAAAACGAAATAAATGAGCTATGGGACACCCACTGGCTCACAAATATGGGCGCAAAGCACAAGCAGTTTCAGGTGGAACTAGAATTAATGCTCGGCATTCCGCACGTTGCGCTATACTGTAACGGTCACCTTGCGTTGGAGAACATCATTGAAGCAATGAACTTCCCGAAGGGCAGCGAAGTGATCACCACTCCTTTCACATTTGCTTCGACCACTCATGCAATCGTCCGTAGTGGATTGAAGCCAGTGTTCTGCGATGTAAATCCTGACGATTACACCATTGACGTAACAAAGATTGAGGCACTTATTACTGATAAAACAGTCGCTATCGTTCCTGTTCACGTTTATGGAAATTTTTGCAATGTTGAAGCAATAAAGGCTATTGCAGACAAATATAACCTCAAGGTAATTTACGATGCAGCTCACGCATTTGCTGTAAAATATAAGGGCATAAGTTCTGCCTGCTTCGGTGATGCGGCGATGTTCAGCTTCCACGCAACAAAGGTGTTCAACACGATTGAGGGCGGTGCTGTTTGTTTCCACAATGATGAGTTGGTGCAGAAGCTGAACGACCTTAAAAACTTTGGTATACACGGACCTGAGGAAGTTGCTTATATAGGTGGAAACGCCAAAATGAACGAATTCTGCGCAGCTATGGGTATCTGCAATCTTCGACATCTTGATGAGGAAATCGCAAAACGCAAATCAGTTGTAGAGCGCTACAGAAGCCATCTGGAAGGCGTTGACGGAATTAAACTCGCACCTGTTCAGAAAGAAGTTACGCCTAATTATGCGTATTTCCCGGTGGTGTTTGATAAGGCGGCGTTCGGTGCTAATCGTGATGAAGTATTTGCGAGACTTGCTGAAAATGGTATCGGAGCAAGAAAATATTTCTACCCGCTTACAAACACCTTTGATTGCTATAAAGATGTTTTTGACACCAGCACTACACCGGTTGCATTGGATATATCTTTGAGAGTATTAACTTTACCGTTATATGCAGATCTAAGTATGTACGATGTTGATAGAATTTGTAATACAATTCTTAGCTGCAAGAAATAAGGAGGCAGCGATATGAAAGGAATAATCCTCGCCGGCGGAGCCGGTACACGACTTTACCCACTAACAATGGTAACATCTAAACAACTGTTACCCGTATACGACAAACCCATGATCTACTACCCTCTCAGCACACTTATGCTTGCGGGGATAAAGGACATACTCATCATCTCGACGCCGGAAGATACCCCGCGCTTCGAGAACCTGCTGGGCGATGGCTCGCAGTTCGGAATTTCGCTGCAGTACAAGGTGCAGCCTTCACCGGACGGACTTGCTCAAGCCTTTATCCTCGGCGAGGAGTTCATCGGAGATGATGCCTGTGCTATGGTGCTGGGCGACAACATCTTCTACGGCAACGGCTTCGGTACAATCCTTCGAGCTGCAAAGAAGAATGCCGAGGAGAACGCTCGTGCAACTGTTTTTGGTTACTATGTAAACGATCCTGAGCGTTTCGGTGTTGTAGCGTTTGATGAAAATGGTCAGGCAACCTCTATTGAGGAAAAACCCTCGCAGCCAAAGTCAAATTACGCAGTAACGGGTCTGTATTTCTACCCGAAGGGCGTGTCGGCTCGTGCAAATGCAGTCAAGCCTTCCGCTCGTGGAGAACTTGAAATAACCACTCTCAACGAAATGTATCTTAGCGATGGTTTGCTCGATGTTCAGTTGTTGGGCAGAGGTTTTGCATGGCTTGATACCGGAACGATGGACAGCCTTGTTGAAGCTGCTGATTTTGTTCAGATGATCTCGCAGCGACAGGGAATAACAATTTCTGCTCCCGAGGAGATCGCGTACATAAACAAGTGGATAGACAAGGACAAGCTCATGGAGTCCGCAGCGAGATATGGCAAATCGCCGTATGGAGCGCATTTGAAGGCTGTTGCCGAGGGAAAGGTGAGGTACTGATATGAAGAAATATTTGATAACAGGCTGCGCCGGTTTTATCGGCTCAAACTTTGTTTACTATATGCTCAAAAAGTACGACGATATTCTGCTCGTTAATCTGGACAAGCTTACATACGCAGGCAACCTTGAAAACCTTAAGGGCGTAGAGGGCGACAGGCGTCATGTGTTCGTTCAGGGCGACATCTGTGACAAGGAGCTTGTAACAAAACTGTTCGTGGAGTATGACTTTGATTATGTCATCAACTTTGCAGCTGAATCACACGTTGACAGGTCAATTGCTAACCCGGAGATATTTGTTCAGACGAATGTAATGGGTACAGTTAATCTGCTTCAGCGTGCTAAAGAGGCTTGGTATAATGCTGAGACCAAGACCTGGAAGGAAGGCAAGAAGTACCTTCAGGTATCTACCGATGAGGTGTACGGAGCGCTTGGAGCTGAGGGCTACTTTATGGAGACTACTCCGATAAATCCTCACAGCCCATACAGCTCTTCTAAGGCGAGCGCTGACCACTTCGTAATGGCGTTCCACGATACATACGGTATGCCTGTAAATATTACTCGTTGCTCGAACAACTACGGTCCCTATCAGTTTCCCGAAAAGCTGATCCCGCTGATGATAAATAACGTTAAGCAGCACAAGCAGTTGCCTGTTTACGGCGACGGTATGCAGATCAGAGACTGGCTGTATGTTGAGGATCACTGCAAGGCAATTGACATGGTAGCTAACGGTGGCAAGCTGGGCGAGGTCTACAATGTGGGCGGTCACAATGAAAAGCCTAACATTTTTATCGTCAAGACCATCATTTCGCAACTTCACGATAGGCTCAAAGACGAAGGCATTTCCGAGGATCTTATCAAGCATGTTGAGGATAGACTCGGTCATGACAGACGCTACGGCATTGACCCCACCAAGATAAAGAATGATCTTGGCTGGTATCCTGAAACTCCGTTTGAGAAGGGTATCGTGATGACTATTGACTGGTACTTACAGAACGAGGAGTGGATGAAGAATGTTACTTCGTTCAATTAACAAAAGTATTATAAAAAATGTATAAATTCAGGTAATTATTATGAAGATAAATAAACTGATAAAAATATTAGCGTATCGATCAAATCGTATAAGAAAATTATTAACAAAAGCCAAGGAAATCAGACAACATGGTCATGTCAAAGTTGTCAATAAAGGTTATGGTAAAATAAAAAAAAATATAATTGGAGATGGAAACCATATAAGTATAGGGGAAGAATCTTTTATTGATAATCTTTCCGTTAGAATCAGGGGTAATAACAATTCTTTGAGTATTGGTTCTAAGTGTTATATTGGAAAAGACTGTTCTATTTGGTTAGAGGGAAACGATATTCAAGTTATTGTAGGAGATAAAACAAGTTTTACTAACAGAATTCATATTTGTGCACAGGAAGATGGGAGAAAGATAATTATAGGTGAAGATTGTATGTTTTCAAATTCTATTATTATTCGTACTTCAGATTCACATCCTATTTATAATGCTATGACAAAAGAAAGAATTAATGAACCGCTTGATGTTATTATTGAAAATCATGTGTGGATTGCACCTGGATCAAAAGTTTTCAAAGGTGCTATTATTCATGAAGGAGCAATAATAGGATCAGATTCCTTAGTTACAAAAGAAATACCAGCATCTTGTTTAGCTGTAGGACATCCTGCTCATGTGGTAAAAAGCAATATAATTTGGACGAGAGAAACACTATTTTAATCTTTATTCAATATGTGGTGTATGATGGTATTATTTATCGAAATCAGAGTTTTTCTTTGATTATAATATGATATATGATAATAAAAATGAGGTAAATATGAAAGTATTAATTACAGGAGTCTGCGGACAACTCGGCTATGATGTGTTAAATGAGTTGAAAAAGCGTGGTTACGATACTATCGGCAGTGATATCATCGAAAGCGATAGTTCTGATTACATAAAACTCGATATAACAGACAATGAAAGGGTTAATAAAATAATAATAGAAACGAAGCCAGATGCAGTAATTCATTGTGCTGCATGGACAGCAGTTGATGCTGCGGAGGACGAAAAGAATTATTCTACTGTTTATGCGATAAACCGAGATGGTACAAAGAATATCGCGGAGGCTTGCAAAGCTGTTGACTGTAAAATGATCTACATCTCAACCGACTATGTTTTTGATGGTCATGGAGAGCGTCCTTGGCGACCTGATGACAAGGATTATGCACCACTTTCTGTATATGGTAAGTCCAAGCTTGAAGGCGAGCTTGCGGTTGCGGAAACGATCAAAAAGTATTACATAGTACGAATTTCGTGGGTGTTTGGCAAGAACGGCAAGAATTTCATCAAGACTATGTTAAATGTCGGAAAGAAGTACCACGAGGTTAGAGTTGTGAACGACCAAATAGGGACTCCAACTTATACATATGACCTTGCAAGACTGCTTGTCAATATGGTTGAGACAGACAAGTATGGCTACTACCACGCCACTAATGAGGGCGGTTTCATTAGCTGGTATGAGTTCACTTGTGAGATATTCAAGCAGGCGGGCTACGATACCAAAGTAACACCCGTGACAACTGAGGAATATGGTTTAAGCAAAGCGGCGAGACCATTTAATTCAAGGCTTGACAAGAGCAAATTATCGGATAACGGATTCGAGCTTCTGCCCACGTGGCAGGACGCTTTGAGCCGTTATTTAAAGGAGATAGAGTTCTAATGGGACAGATCACAGTTGAAAAGAATGTTGGTGGTATTGAAGGACTATGCGTAATAACCCCTACTGTTCACGGTGACAGTCGAGGATATTTCATGGAGACATACAGTCAGCGAGATATGGAGGAAGCTGGAATGAACATTAAATTTGTTCAGGATAATCAGAGTTGCTCTACAAAAGGTGTTTTACGTGGTTTGCATTTCCAAAAACAATACCCACAAACAAAGCTTGTGAGAGTAATCAGGGGTAGAGTTTTTGATGTAGCGGTCGATCTTCGTAGTGACAGTAATACATATGGAAGATGGTATGGAGTAGAACTTAGCGAGGAGAATAAGAAGCAATTTTTTATTCCGAAGGGGTTTGCTCATGGTTTCCTTGTACTTTCTGATATTGCTGAATTCTGTTATAAATGTGATGATTTTTATCATCCAAATGATGAAAGCGGTTTAGCTTGGAATGACCCAGATATTGGGATTGTTTGGCCGGAGGTAGTTGGAACGTATAAGGGTACGGCGGATAGTAAAGGCTATACTTTGAAAGATGGTACTAGTCTAAATCTGTCTGATAAAGATCAAAAAATGCTTGGATTCAAAACAGCATTTTCATTTTGAAGTGTCGGAGGATATGAAATGAGTTTATTCAATCACGCAACCCTAATGATAACCGGCGGCACTGGCAGCTTCGGCAATGCCGTTCTAAACCGCTTTCTGAAAACCGACATTGGCGAGATTAGAATATTCAGCCGTGACGAAAAGAAACAGGACGATATGCGCCACCATTTTCAGGCAACTATGCCCGAGGTGGCTGACAAAATCAAGTTTTACATAGGTGATGTTCGTAGTTTGGAATCCGTTCGTGGAGCAATGCAGGGTGTTGATTACATATTCCACGCTGCTGCCCTTAAGCAGGTTCCTTCATGCGAGTTTTTTCCGATGGAGGCGGTTCGTACCAATGTTATCGGTACAGACAATGTTCTGACAGCTGCAATTGAAGCAGGAGTAAAGAGCGTTATCTGTCTTTCGACCGACAAGGCGGCCTATCCGATTAATGCTATGGGTATATCAAAATCACTCGAAGAAAAGGTCGCTATCGCAAAGTCAAGGACTTCTGGCAACACAAAAATCTGTTGCACTCGTTACGGCAATGTAATGTGCAGCCGCGGTTCTGTTATCCCACTTTGGATAGATCAGATTCAAAACGGTCAGCCTATTACTCTTACTGAGCCTAAAATGACTCGTTTCATTATGTCTCTTGAAGAAGCTGTTGATCTCGTTCTATTTGCTTTTGAAAACGGCGAGAATGGCGATCTGCTTATTCAGAAAGCTCCTGCTTGCACTATCCAAACACAGGCAGAGGCAGTTTGCGAGTTGTTCGGCGGTAAGAAAGAGGACATTAAGGTTATTGGTATCCGTCATGGTGAGAAGATGTATGAAACATTGCTCACAAATGAGGAGTGTGCCAAAGCCATTGACATGGGTAACTTCTATCGTGTACCTGCGGACAATCGTGGTTTGAATTACGATAAGTATTTCAAGGAAGGCGACGAAAAGCGTGTTACACTTTCCGAGTTCAATTCCAATAATACAAGGATTCTGAATGTTGAGGAAACAAAGGCGAAGATCGCATCACTTTCGTACATACAGGAGCGCCTTGCAGAAATGAATAATAAATAAAAATAAGGTACATATATGAAATTTGAAGAATGCATTACTCCAGAAGACGTAAAACAACACCTGTTGAAAGTCTTGGATTGGAAAAGAACTGATAAAAATAATGAGTTCTTGTATCATTATACATCCATTCAAGCTATTGATTCAATACTATCATCTGGGTATATTTGGCTTGGCTCATCTGAAAATATGAATGATTATCTTGAAGATGATTTTATAAGGTCGGCAAATGCAGATCATACATTGTTTTTTACTAGCTTTTCAAAAGCCGAAGAAAATTTGGCAATGTATAAAATGTATGCTCCTGCTCCAAATGGAGCAATGCTTTCTTTTTCGTACATGACTGCAAATGAAATCGTTAAGTCAATTGGAAAATCAGAAAATGGAATGAAAGAAGCTCGCATTGTCAGAAATGGAATACTAACCGAAGAATGTATTGATGTTAATGTATATTGGTGTGGTGTTTGCTATAAAGAATTGCATAATGATACTTTAATTGCAGGAACAAAAATCAATAAACACTTTAGCGAACCATTAAGTATTTCAGAGCTGGCTGGAATAATTAAACTAAATGGTTGGAGTTATGAAAATGAAGTAAGATTATGCGCTGAGACATCTGCTCCGTTATCTTCAAATGAAAAAATAGCAATCAAGTTACCAGATAATTTCTCTAAACTAATCAAAATAATTACTTGTCCAAATTTTGATAGAAAAATCAATTCTGGTTTTATAAAAAAGTTAAAAAGAAAAAGCATAAAGATTCAAAGCAGCGAATACGAAGATATGGTTGATTTGGGCTTTTCAAATGTAAATATTTTAACTGAGTTAGAAAATGAAAACAGACGGTTAAAAGCAAAAATTCAAGAATATGAAGCAGATGAGCGTTTTGAAGAATCTGAATATGATGATATATTTATAGATGGTTATCATGAAGTGAAAAACAGACAAGGCGATATTTTAAAAAAAGGGTACTTCATTGATGGTCGACTTGTCAACGGAGAGGAGTACAATCATATAATAATGGTTGCAGAAGGAACGGATATACATACATATTCAGACGAAGTTATTCATCCTGAAAAACCAGTGACCTTAAAAGATATTCCCAAAGAAAACTGGCACTATGAGCCTCGTGGGCAGTATGATGATTCCTTTAGATTGATGTATTTTCATGACGATATAATAGAAAAAGGATTAGATTTTTTCTATGTTGTTGATAAAAGAGTTGAACTAAGAGGTCGACAGATAAAACCTACTTTTTTCAACTTTAGGACTCTTGAATGTTTTTTGGCTGAAAAAGAACCGGAAGAACTTGAGTATATCAAGACAGGCGTTTATAAATATGAAGAAGCCGATTGTGCTGAAATCATGGTATGATATTATGTAATACAATGAGGAGATAATTATGAAATTCCCATCTTGGAAAGACAACGGCAAAATAAAACTAATGATAATCGTCGGCACCCGCCCCGAGATAATTCGTCTCGCAGCGGTCATCAAAAAGTGCCGCAAATATTTTGATACTATCCTTGTCCACACAGGACAGAACTACGACTACAACCTGAACGGGGTGTTCTTCAAGGACCTCGGACTTGCTGACCCCGAGCTGTATCTTGATGCAGTCGGTGCTGACCTTGGCGAGACAATGGGCAATATCATCGCAGCAAGCTACAAAGCAATGGTCGAGCTAAAGCCCGATGCAGTTCTTGTGCTTGGCGATACTAACAGCTGCCTCTCAGTCATCGGTGCAAAGCGTCTGCATATCCCGATTTTCCATATGGAAGCCGGAAATCGCTGTAAGGACGAGTGCCTGCCGGAGGAGACAAACCGTCGCATAGTTGATATAATCAGCGATGTAAATCTCGCATATTCCGAGCACGCAAGACGTTATCTTGCAGATTGCGGATTACCAAAAGAGCGCACCTATGTTACAGGAAGCCCTATGGCAGAGGTGCTTACTGAAAATCTTGAAGCGATAAAGGCTTCCGATGTTCATCAGAGGCTTGGACTTGAAAAGGGCAAGTATATCCTGCTCTCTGCTCACCGTGAGGAGAACATTGATACCGAAAAGAATTTCACAAGCCTGTTCACAGCGATAAATAAAATGGCAGAAAAGTATGATATGCCGATCCTTTACAGCTGCCATCCGAGAAGCAGAAAGCGTCTTGAAGCAAGTGGTTTCAAGCTCGACAGCAGAGTTATCCAGCATGAGCCGCTCGGTTTCCACGATTACAACTGCTTGCAGATGAATGCGTTCTGCGTTGTATCCGATAGCGGTACTTTGCCCGAGGAGAGCAGCTTTTTCACAAGCATAGGCCAGCCTATCCCAGCAGTATGCATCAGAACATCTACCGAGCGTCCTGAAGCGCTTGACAAGGCTTGCTTTGTGCTTGCGGGTATTGATGAAAAGTCGCTGTTGCAGGCGGTTGATACTGCAGTAGAGATGAATAAGAATAACGACCTCGGTATTCCTGTTCCTGATTACGTTGATGAAAATGTCAGCGATAAGGTAGTGAAAATCATTCAGTCATATACTGGTGTTGTTAATAAGTTGGTTTGGAGAAAGGATGTATGAATAATTAATCATATGATTAATTAGCATCAACTGGTTTGTTGATACAGATATTAAAAAGAAAGACTAATCAATTGTAAGGAAGACAATTTACTACAAATAAATTAATTATAATTGAGGCGAAGTAAAATGAAAATAGTTGTTTTAGGTGGAGGAACTAGCACAGAGAGACAGGTATCTTTGGTAACATCAAATTCTGTGTGTCAGGCACTAAGAACTTTAGGACATAAAGCTATCTTTGTGGATATGTTTGTAGGAATAGAAGATTACGAAGGTCCTCTGGAGAGGCTTTTTGATGCGGAAGATGGATTATGCAACCAATCCGTTATAACTCATGATGCACCCGACTTAACTCATCTCAAATCATTAAGAAAAGATAAAGGTCCATCAAGAATTGGTAGAAATGTACTTGAAATTTGTAAGTTAGCGGATTGTGTTTTTCTTGGGCTACATGGCATTGATGGAGAAGATGGTAAGATTCAAGCATGCTTGGATATGTTAGGCATACCATATACAGGGTCCGATACGCTTGGTAGTGCAAATGCAATTGATAAAGAAATTGCTAGAGAAATCATGCAGGCAAATGGAATTGATGTTGCTCCACTTACAAACCATGCACCTTGTGTTGTGAAATGTATTCATGGAGGTTCTTCAATAGGAACATATATATGTGATACAGAAAAAGACTTACAATGCGCTTTGAAAGAAACTCAAGTTTTTAATGATGAAATTATAATCGAAGAAAAAATTGAAGGAGTAGAGCTTACTGTTCCAGTACTCGATGAAAAGGCTCTGTGTCCAATTGAGATTGTTCCGCCTGAAAGTGGTAGGTTTGACTATATAGCGAAATATCAAGGTGGTGATGAAGGTGCAAAGGAGATTTGTCCAGCTAGAATCAGTGAAGAAGAGACAAAAAGGGTACAAGCAATTGCTGAGTGTGTCCATAAGGCTATGAAACTTTCAGTATATTCGCGCTCTGATTTTATTATGGATAAATCAGGCAAATTTTGGTGCCTTGAGGTTAATACTTTGCCCGGAATGACACCTAATAGCCTTATCCCCAAAGCAGCTGCTTATGCGGGCATTGATTATCCATCTCTGTGCCAAAAAATTATTGAACTGAGCATGTCAAAAAAAGTCAAAAAATGTAAATAAAAATTTATTGTTAAACGTAGATATTAGACGTAATTATATAAATGATCAAGTGGGATTTATCTTATTTTTGGAGAAGCTTAGGTCTAACAAACAACAAGTGGTAGTAATAAGGACTGGCAATCTTGACATGGGTTAAGGGAATCAAAGCAACATTTCAGAAATACGGTAGTTTAAGAAACGCAACGTCAAATCATGTAAGATTCAATTATATTTATTGGAATCATAGTAATTATAGTTTAAATTTTGGGGTATAATTTGAACTATAACTGCAAGTATTTTATGCAAATGATTTATTAATTGCTATTTTCCGCACAAAATTGAGTGGGGTTATTATCCATACCAGTTTTTCCCCGCAAAGAATTAATTTGTCAGATTGTATTTAATTGTAATTACTGTTTTAGTTATTTAATTTATATCAGGTAAGGATAAAAATATGAAAATACTTATTACAGGTTCAAAGGGTTTCGTAGGCAAGAACCTCGTTGCCAACCTTAAAAACATAAAGGAAAACAAAAACCGTACTCGTCCGAACATCAAAATTGATGAGATCTACGAGTACGATATTGATACCGATCCCGCTTTGCTGGACGAGTTCTGCAAGAAAGCTGATTTTGTGTTCAATCTCGCAGGAGTAAACCGTCCGCAGGACCCGAAAGAATTCAGAGAGGGTAACTTTGGCTTCGCTTCAACTCTGATCGATACGCTGAAAAAACACGGCAATACTTGCCCTGTGATGCTTTCAAGTTCGTTGCAGGCTACACTTGCTGGACGTTTCGGTACAAGCGAGTATGGGCTCTCCAAGCGCGACGGTGAGGAGCTTTTCTTCAAGTACAGCGATGATACTGGTGCAAAGGTATATGTTTACCGCTTCCCGAATCTTGTGGGCAAATGGGTCAAGCCGAACTACAATTCCGCTGTTGGGACGTTCTGCAACAATATTGCAAACGACCTGCCAATTACCGTAAACGACCCGAGCGTTGAACTTGAAATGCTGTTCATTGATGATCTGTTAGAGGAAATGTATGATGCGATCGAGGGGCATCCTCATCGCGCTGATTATCCCAAGGCAGGTGAAGTGATTGACGGAACGGAGTATGACGGTCTCACGCCAAAGCCCGATGAGCATGGCAGATACTGTTATGCTCCTATCACACACAAAGCAACGCTGGGATATATTGTTGAATGTCTTAATACGTTCCATAATCAGCAAAAGACTCTGGTTATGCCTGCGATCCCTAACGGTTCGTTTGAGAAAAAGCTGTATTCGATGTATCTGTCCTACCTTCCCAAAGAGAAGGTAGCATTCGACCTCGATATGAAATGCGATGTCAGGGGTAGTTTTACCGAGATGCTGAAAACAACTGACCATGGTCAGTTCAGCGTTAACATCAGCAAGCCCGGTATTACGAAGGGTCAGCACTGGCACAACAGCAAATGGGAGTTTTTCATTGTTGTTGCCGGGCATGGACTTATCCAGGAGCGCAAGATCGGGACTGATGAAGTTATCGAATTTGAGGTCAGCGGCGATAAGATACAGGCGGTTCATATGCTGCCGGGATATACGCATAACATAATTAATCTCTCCGAGACGGAGAATCTGGTTACGGTGATGTGGGCGAATGAGATGTTTGATACACAGAGGCCGGATACGTTTGGAGAAATAGTTTAAAGGATGAATAATATGAGCATTGACAATAAAACAGTATTAGTAACCGGCTCTGCTGGTTTCATTGGAGCAAATGTCGTAAAGAAATTATTTAAAGATTTCAAAGGCGTATGCGTTATCGGCCTTGATAACATGAACGATTACTACGATGTATCGTTGAAGCAGCACCGACTTTATGATATAGAAGCCGCACAAGCAAAAAGCGAATGCTCATATAAATTTATTAAAGGCGACTTAGCAGACAAAGCTTTGATAGATGATTTGTTTCGTAAATACAGGCCCGAAATTGTTGTAAACCTCGCAGCTCAGGCGGGTGTTCGCTATTCTATTGAAAATCCCGATGCTTACATAAATTCCAACATCATAGGATTCTACAATATCCTTGAAGCCTGCCGTCATTATCCTGTTGAGCATCTGGTTTATGCGAGCTCATCAAGCGTTTACGGCGGTAACAAGAAAGTGCCGTTCAGCACAGATGATATGGTGGACAATCCTGTATCGCTTTATGCTGCCACCAAGAAGAGCAACGAGCTTATGGCTCATGCTTACTCAAAACTCTACAATATCCCGTCAACGGGGCTTCGTTTCTTTACGGTTTACGGTCCTGCCGGGCGCCCGGATATGGCGTACTTCGGATTCACAAATAAACTGGTCAAGGGTGAGACTATCAAGATATTCAACTACGGTAACTGCCGTAGAGACTTCACTTATGTTGACGATATTGTTGAGGGCGTTATCCGTGTAATGCAGAAGCCGCCAAAGAAGAAAACTGGCGATGACGGTCTGCCGCTGCCGCCTTATGCAGTGTACAACATTGGCGGTGGTCAGCCGGAGAATCTGCTGGATTTTGTGCAGATACTTAGTGAAGAGCTTATCCGTGCAGGAGTGCTTCCGCGGGATTATGACTTTGAGGCGCACAAAGAACTTGTGCCTATGCAGCCTGGTGATGTACCTGTGACTTATGCCGATGCATCTGCACTGGAGCGTGATTTTGGATTCAAGCCGACTATCGATTTGCGCACAGGTCTTCGGTATTTTGCAGAATGGTATAAGGAATATTATAAAAATATAAAGTGAAGTGTAGTTGATGATGATTCCTGATATTGATAAACGTTCTTGGGTTGAAGTAGATTTAGACGTAATTATAAATAACTATCGCATTTACAAATCACATATGCCCAATGACGCGCAAATAATGGCAGTAGTAAAGGCTGATGCTTACGGGCATGGGGATATCGAAGTTGCTTCATGCTTAAATAATGAAGGAGTAAGACTTTTTGCAGTTTCTAACATTAAGGAAGCTATACGTTTGAGAAATAAAGGCATTAATGGAGAAATACTGATTTTAGGATATACTCCTCTACGGTCAGCAAAACTGCTCAAAGAATATGATATCACTCAGGCTTTACTTGATGATAATTATGCTGATATTTTAAAGGATTATGCCGAATCAAACACAAAAGTGCAATTCGCAATTGATACAGGCATGAATCGAATTGGCCTAGATGCAGATGATGTTGCAAAATGCGAAAAAATAATACGGAAGAATAGTAATCGATTCAATTTGAATGGACTATTCACTCACTTGTGTGTGGCTGATGATTTTTCAGATGAAAGCATCAAGTTCACCAAACAGCAGATTAATAAATTCAAACAGGTTACAGAGAGTATAGCTGATCTCGAATTGCCGTATATTCATTGCTTAAATTCTGCCGGAGGACTATATACAGATTGCCAATACGAAGGTATCAACAGAATAGTTCGATTAGGAATAGTTCTTTATGGTCTAAAACCTGATAGAAGTAATACCTTACCAGAGGGAATTAGGCCAGCTTTACAATGGAAATCTGTAGTTTCAATGATAAAAACTGTACACACAGGTGAAAGTATTGGATATGGAAGAAGCTACAAAGCAACACATGATATGATAATCGCAACCATCCCAACTGGATATGCAGACGGATATAATAGGTTGCTATCTAATAAAGGATACGTTTTAATCAATGGCGCAAAAGCTCCAATAGTTGGCAGAATATGTATGGATCAGTTTATGATTGATGTATCTAACATCGGAGAAATACATGTTGGCAATGAAGTTGTCCTTTTAGGCAGTCAAGGAGATATTTCATTTGATGCAGATGATATGGCTGAACTAATTGATACAATAGGCTATGAAATCGTATGCGATATATCAAAGAGAGTACCAAGGTTTTATTCAAATTTATAATAATGCGGAGGCAGAGTAATGAAAATAGCAGTAGCAGGAACAGGATATGTGGGACTTTCAATTGCGACGCTTTTGGCACAGCACAATACAGTAACGGCGGTCGATATTATTCCCGAGAAAGTCGAGCTGATCAACAACAAGAAATCGCCCATTCAGGACGATTATATTGAGAAATATCTCGCTGAAAAAGAGCTTGATCTTACTGCGACTCTCGACGGCGAGAGCGCTTACAAGGATGCTAATTTTGTTGTGATCGCAGCACCGACCAACTACGACCCAAAGAAAAACTTCTTTGATTGCAGCGCTGTTGAGGCTGTGATTGAGCTTGTTTTGAAAGTAAATCCAAACGCTATCATGGTTATTAAATCCACAATTCCGGTTGGATATACCAAGAGCGTTCGTGAGAAATATAATACCAAGAACATCATTTTCAGCCCTGAATTTCTGCGTGAAAGCAAGGCTCTTTACGATAATCTTTATCCGAGCAGAATTATTGTTGGCACTGATCTTGATGATGAGCGTCTTGTTGAAGCTGCTCACACTTTTGCAGGTTTGCTTCAAGAGGGTGCAATTAAGGAAAATATAGATACTCTGTTTATGGGCTTTACTGAAGCAGAGGCAGTAAAGCTGTTTGCTAATACATACCTTGCGCTGCGTGTAAGCTATTTTAACGAGCTGGATACTTACGCTGAAATGAAAGGTCTTGACACTCAGCAGATAATCAATGGCGTTTGCCTTGACCCTCGTATCGGAAGCCACTACAATAATCCGAGCTTTGGTTATGGCGGCTACTGTCTGCCAAAGGATACGAAGCAGCTGCTGGCAAACTATGCTGATGTTCCGCAGAATATGATGTCTGCTATCGTTGAATCCAATCGTACAAGGAAAGATTTCATTGCTGACCGTGTACTTGAAATGGCTGGATACTACTCCGCAAACAGTTCATGGGATTCTTCAAGTGAGAAGAATGTTGTTATCGGTGTGTATCGCCTGACGATGAAATCCAACAGCGATAACTTTCGTCAGAGCAGCATTCAGGGTGTAATGAAGCGCATCAAGGCTAAAGGTGCGACTGTTATAATTTATGAGCCGACGCTTAAAGATGGAGAAACATTCTTTGGCAGCCTTGTTGTGAATGATCTTGAAAAGTTCAAGGAGCAGTCGGCAGCGATTATTGCCAACCGTTACGATAGTTGCCTTGACGATGTGGCTGACAAGGTTTACACAAGAGATATTTTTAGAAGGGATTAACCAAGGAAATACCTAAAAGAAACTCATACCCCAGATTATCATGGAAGGAACTGCCTATGAAACAAACTGTTACCCGCTTCAATCTCGAAAATCCCGATATGAATAAAGAATTTCTTGCAATTTACGGCGGCGAGGAATCAATTAAAGCTCATATGCCGCTTTTTTACGAGGCATATCTGAAAACTAAAGCCGCTCATGATAAAGGCATTGATCTGGATTATCCTACTTTTCATACAGTTGCTGAATCAGAACGTAACACCTTTGTAGACGGATTAGATGTTGACTGGATATGGTATGACCATGAAACCGGAATCCTGACCGTCAGTGTGTCAGCGGCTTTAACAAAGAAAGCGTCTCGCATAGATCAGGATGTATACGTTGTTGTAGACTCTGTCATAATATATTCAGGTAACTGCAGCAATGTAAATACGAATCAAGTTTATCAGGAGATAAAGATCCCTGTTAAATCAAAGTTGTCAGCAGACCCTCGTGAGGTCAATGTAAATTACATGGTTGTATGGCAGGATGCTGATCTGGGGCTTCTTCGCGGAGAAAAAATTGCATCTCTTCGTGAAATCGTGCCAATTGACGTGATCGATCATTATGATGTTAGATTTCCGATCAGCTCTAAGAATGAGGATGTTCACATTGGTTATGGAAGAGAACCGGAAGATTTTGTGCATATTGACAGAAATTATCCAGTCGTTAATGTGGACGACGCCATCAAAGCATTTATCGATGTTGACGCATCAGTTGTGTTTTCTAAGAGTGATGAACGGTTTGAAGGCATTGACCCCACTACTTTTGATCTCCGCCTGAAAGGTCCGGGTATGGTTCAGTATCAGACTACAGGACGCATGGATGATATCAGAAAAAGATTCACAGCCATGACTGATGGTTTTACATTCACGCTGGATAATGACTGGATGGATATGATCCCTCGAAGTATGTTAAATTTAAACACTGCTCTGGATATTCTTATGCGTACCCAGTTTGATCTGACAAGCGGCAGTAAGGGTGAATTGATTATGTCCAGCCAGGTGAAGAAGTCACAGGCTGGGGTATGTAAACTTCAAAAAATCAGGATATACATAGGATGCCTTGCCGCGAATAGTCAGATTTATATGGCAGACGGTAGCAGAAAGCCAATTCAGAATATCAAGATTGGCGATGTCGTAAGGACTGCGGATGGTACAGGCGTTGTCAGGAACACTTGGCATGGAATAGAGGAGAGATCTCTTGTCTGCCTTGAGACTGAGCCCGGAAAGCTCATTTGCACCGACACGCATCCTGTAAAGAGTGAGCGTGGATGGCTGAGAGTATGCGATATCAATGCCGCAGATGTTCTGATTGGAGCAGACGAAAAAAAGCTTGAAATTACAGGGCTTTATCCGGTTGAATGTGCGGAAGTCTACAATCTTGATGTAGACGGGAATTGCTTTATCAGTGACGGGATACTTGTCGGTGATATGGGGATGCAGAATGATCTGAAGTATGAAAATGAGAAAGAGCAAGCATTGTTTGAAGAGAGCATAGCCGGAATTCGTGCGGAAAGCGAAGCGGCAAACAAGTATTTCAGAACAGGAAAGTGGTCATAAGAAGATAGGTGACGAAGCAGGCAGTATTTTGTCGTGTAGGGGGAATGGTTATGAAAGCAAGAATCAATCCGTATGGTTATCATGCTCTGGCTCTTGAATCAGAGGAATATGCATACTGTGATCCCATATCCGGGCTTAACCTGACAGGTAAGACGGATTTCACGTTTAGCATTCAGTTCCTTGCCCGTTATGTCGGACAGGAAATCGTGCTTTTCTCTCAGGGGGACAATGTAACAATAGGCTGGAAGAAAGGAGCTTTCTTCTGTGAAACAAAAGCCGGCCGCATTAGTGCCAATCAGTGGAGTATGCCGATAGAGGAAAATGAATGGAATCAGTTTGATCTTGTATGTAAAGATACAACTCTTAAGTTCTATCTAAACGGCATTCCTGTTTATGAAGAGAAGCTGGCTGATACAGGCGATACAGCGACCGATCAATATCACTTCGGAGATACACTGGATGGATTTATCCGATATGTCCGATTGGCTGAATATGCATTGACTCAGGAAGAAATCTTTCATAACCAATATCAACAGGAGCTATCAAAGGAGAAACTGGCATTTTGTTTTGACTTTACAGGCAGCAGAGTAAAGGATCTGGGCAGATGCAACATATCTCTCGTTTATGAGGGTTTTGCCGATGTGAAGGATATTGTTCCTGTTCTCTCTCCAGGCGCAAACGGAATCGTAATGCCGGCCGTTGGCAGTCATCAGCCAAATCCGGGTGGATTTAAGAGCGGTGCATTTACGCTATGGACTCGTATTTTCCTCACCGGAAACCCACATCAGGATATGACCGTTGTGGCAAACGGCGATGATTCTATGGGGCTGGTGCTTAAAGTACTGGAAACCGGCAATGTGGGTATTATCTGGGGAGGCTTATCTTATACGGGCAGGCAGGAGCTTCCAACATATACTTGGCTTGATTTAAGTGTTACTTTTACTTCCGGTAATCTGGTTTTATACATCAACAATGATATGGATTCGACATGGACAGTGCCGCAGATGCCGTCAGCACTTTCTGAAGGAAGTATAAGGATCGGCAATCAGATGGATAGCGGTCAAATCCGAAAAGGCATGGGCTTTCATGGTTACATAGATGCCGTTGCTGTTTATGACAGGGCTTTATCACAGGAGAGTATTTCCGCCTTTGAAACTATGATCCCTTATATCTATGATACAGGGCTTTCTGCTTTATATCAGTTCGGAACAGGAGCAGGGAGAGAAATCCTCGGTAATACAGACCTTTTATACTCTGGAGATGCACAGCAGATATTTGCCACAAACACAATGCGCGTGGACGAGATTGGCGGTTTACAATTCTCTGCCGGTACTGCAAGCCGCAGCTATACAGAGTTTGAACAATGGGAAGCAAATACCATTGCAACAATTGCAGCGGATTTTATTTCGGAACAGACAGGAATACCGGCGGTGATCGGAGCAACAGCAGGTGTTCCGCTTGCCGGAGCACAGCTGGATTACTTCGTGAACAGGGTTGTGCCTTTAGATTCTGCACAGGATATCCTTGCGCATAATGCAATTGTCAGTCAAGAAGAGGTTCAGGCGTTTCTGGAAGAAGAGGAGGCGGTAGGTGACCTGGAGCCGCTGATCCGCACTTCCTTTTCCGGCTCATCTGCTGCTGTTACCACACAGCTTAGCAGCGTTGCAAAGGCTGAGATCACAGGAAAGCTTGCCGAATATGCCGCACCAATTGCGGTAATTGCACTTGCTGTTGCGAGTCTCCTGAACACACACACACCGATACCGCCGCAGCCGACACCGCCTGAACCTGCTCCCGACGAGAAATTCCGATACCTTTCTGTGAAGTCCATCCGATTTTCGCACGATAAGGATTTTAAGACAAGTGCGATTCCTTTGGCGTTGTCAGGAAAGGAAAAGTACCCCTCACCTGAGTGGAAGACAAGTGAAAACAGCAAAGAAAAGCCCTCCCATGCGGCGTATGTTTGTGATAAGGTCGAAACGCCTTACATCCATGTTGAGTTTGAGTACAAAACAAACTACACGGATAGCGTCAGTCTGTCTGTAAATATCATAGAGAGCGGAGATCAGATTCTGAAAAGCAGTACAGAACTGTCGCTGGACGTTAGCGGCTCCGGGACGTATTCCATGGACATTTTGCTTAATACGGATGCGCTGAAAAAGAGCAATCACAAAAGGCTTTCTCCGATCTGGAATTGGAGTTGGACTTTCGCAGACCACAAGCAGTTCATGGGAGATACTTATCATAAGGTCTATATCATACCTTCAACTCCTGTGACTCCATGGATTATGGATGACGATGATCTAAACACCTTTGTGACAGTGGATGCCCTTGACTTTTTCATGAATATGATGGACTGGGCAAGGAAAGAAAAACTGGATGGAAAAGAGATTCCAGCAATTGCTGTTCATTACATGATCGACGGAGACATCGGAAAGGCTAACAGTGAGCAAAAATCTCTTTACGGTGTTGCTTTATTGATGGAACAGAAGATCACGTTTGACAAGGATCGCTTCTATAAAACCATTCTTGCTCAAAGTACGGAAATCATTGACCTTGATGCTGCTCTTATGGTAGCAGATATAGGTACACTCTGCGGTATAGAAATGATCGTTGGCGGTATTATATCCACGGCGGATGCCCTAAAAGTGATCGACAAGGAGCAAAGGATATATGAGGAACTTCCATGGGTGTTCTTTGAGAAAAGCTATACACCGGGAAAATCTGACGCAGCGGAGATAGAAGGTATTTCCACTCATTATATTGCAGTGCGTAAAAAGGAGAATGATCCGCTTTTATATGACGGTTATGCCGCAGTTGTCGGCAATTCAAACGAAAAACAATATGCAGAAGGTCTTCCGTTTACAAAAATCGAATCGTCACATGCAGGTGATCGGGACAGCAGTTCCTACAGGGAATCATGGGTAATATGCGGATCATCTGCCATACTTCCATACAGTTATACAATTAGGCATGACGAAATTACCTCGACAGTCAATCATCCGGAGGTCAGTGATACTGCTCCATATAAGGGTTTACAGCTTATAGGAAACTTTTTTATCGTTTTGACTAAAGACAGAAAAGATTTTGACAATGTGATGGATGTTGCTGTGCCAACAGGCGCAGGTCAGGATAAGTGCCATTTTGTCAGCTACAGAGCTATCTGCGATAATGTTGCAGCCTGCCTGAATGACTATATTTCCAGAGGATATGCAAATGCTATAATTGATGGCTTAAAAACGATTATTGATATGGTGTATCTCAATTTCAACCAGATCTATGATGACAGTTTTAAGCAAGGGGCATACAATTTATATCAAAGAATCGTGAGTTGTATAAATGCAGGCGGTTTTTCGGACATGAAAAAGGTTTTGCAGTATGCAAATGGGATGATCGATGATTTGAATAATTCATCCGGAAATCTACGAGCCGGTAACAGTTCATGGAACAGATCTGTAGGTTCATGCTTTGATCCATCGGAATGGTGCTATATAAAATGGAGTAGAGGAATTGCCAGAGTGTATGCCGATCAGAACAGTATCTGCTATCCGGGAGGAACACAGATACCGGTGGGATTGCCTGCATTCCCACCGTTGCAGGACGGACTTTTTTTAACGAGTAAGTTGGATTCAAAGAGAATACAGTTCCTCAAATATTTGCAAGCAGAATTTAATTGCCCCGGACCTAGTGTTTACAAGGCAAGTGATACTGCAAATCTTAGATGTAGCTATATATATAGTTCTAACAATGCTTTTCCTATACCCCCAAAACCAGTGCCGCCAACAACAGTTCCAATATATTACAGATGCCTTGATGATCCAAACACAGGAGCCGAGCATTGGGAAATGTTTTGACATGAGATCCATTGTATTTACGTGGCAGATAATTTATGGGCCGACACTGAAGGACAGACATATTTTCAGAAGGGATTAAACAGCTTGATACAATAAATTAGGGAGAGAGGTGAACCGTATGGCAATGCATCTATTTGAGCATAACGAAACAGCATATAAAGCTGCCGTTACAATGCTTTCAGAACGTGGCAAAGCCGCCGTGATTCACCCCACTGGAACAGGCAAATCCTTCATAGGCTTCAAGCTCTGTGAGGACAACCCCGACAAAACAATTTGCTGGCTGTCACCCTCACGATACATATATCAGACACAGCTTGAAAATCTCGCAGAAACAAGTGAAGACTATCAGCCGGAGAACGTTAAGTTTTATACCTATGCCAAACTGATGAATGTCAGCGAAGCGGAGATAGCCGAGATAAAGCCCGACTACATAATCCTCGACGAGTTCCATCGCTGTGGTGCAGAACTATGGGGCGCAGGTGTTGATGCTGTTCTTAAAACATACCCCGATGTGCCTGTGCTCGGTCTGTCCGCGACGGCTATCCGCTATCTCGACAATCAGCGTGATATGACGGACGAGCTTTTTGACGGTAATGTAGCAAGCGAAATGACGCTCGGCGAGGCTATCGTGCGTGGCATACTCAATCCGCCAAAATATGTATTGACGGTCTATTCGTATCAGAAAGAACTTGAAAAATACGAAAAGCAAATTGCAAGACACAGAAGCTCGCACATAAAGGATACTGCGACGAAATATCTTGAAGCCCTGCGCCGAACTCTCGAAAAGGCGGACGGTCTTGACGTCATTTTCTATAAGCACATAGAGGACAGGTCGGGCAAATATATTGTTTTTTGCAGCAGTCTTGAAATGATGAATGCTTCGGCTGCGGAGGCGAAAAAGTGGTTTGCAAGGGTGGATAAAAAGCCGCACATCTACAAGGCGTACTCCAATGACCCGAAAACAAGCAAGGCTTTTGCAGATTTTAAATCAGATAAATCCGAACATTTGAAACTGCTGTTCTGTATTGATATGCTAAACGAAGGTATTCATGTAGAGGACATTTCGGGTGTTATTTTGCTGCGTCCGACGGTCTCGCCAATCATTTACAAGCAGCAGATAGGACGTGCTTTGAGTGCGAGTAAATCCCGAAATCCTGTGATTTTTGATATTGTGAATAACATCGACAACCTCTACAGCATTGACGAGATCAAGGAGGAAATGCAGGCGGCGATAACGTATTACCGCTACACGGGCGACAACAGAATTATTATCAACGACCATTTTGAGCTGCTTGACGAGGTGGCTGACTGTCGTGCGCTTTTCGACAAGCTGGAGGGCGTACTCAACGCAGATTGGGATATGATGTACGAAAAGGCTGTCGAGTATTACAGCGAGCATGGCGATCTGCTTATCCCTTACGATTATCATACCGAGGAGGGTCATTCCCTTGGACGCTGGCTCAGAACGCAGCGGGATAACTATTCCGGCAAGGGAGAAAGAAAGCTCACACAGGTCGAGATAGACAAGCTTGAAAAGATAGGTGTTGTCTGGGGCAGTCATCTCGACCATAAGTGGAATTCGTTTTTTGAAGCGGCAAAAAATTACTATGAGGAAAACGGCAATCTTGATGTTCCGAAGGATTATGTAGTCGACGGACTTAAGCTTGGAGTATGGATACTGCGCATGAGAATGGCGCAGGCGGATCAGAGAGATACGGTCGTAACTCCCGAAAAGAAGGCAAAGCTCGACAGCATAGGAATGATCTGGAGCAAGCTTTCGGAGCAGTGGGAGAAGAATTACCTTGAGGCTGTGCATTACTATAACGAGCACGGCAATCTGTATATGGACATTAAGTATATGACCGATACCGGCTTCAAGCTCGGTTATTGGGTGTCGCATTTGCGGCAGAAGAAGGCTGACCTTACCGAAGAACAGATCAGTCGCCTTGATGCAATAGGCATGATTTGGGACACAGAACAGTTCAAGTTTGATGAGGGCTTGCGCCATGCGAAAATGTATCATAAGAAGCATGGTGATCTGGATGTACCTGCAAAATATATTTGTGCTGATGGCTACACACTTGGCATTTGGCTTAATCTGAAACGTCGGCAGTATGCAAAAGGCAGACTGAGCAAGGAGAGCATTGATGCACTTGAAACGCTCGGCATGGCATGGAATCCTACCGAGGATAAGTGGCAGAATATGTTCGCAGAGGCACAACAGTATTACAGCGAGCATAATGATCTTAATGTTCCCAGAACATATAAAACCGCAAACGGCAATAAGCTGTATTTCTGGCTTTCAAAGCAAAGAGCAGATAGAAAAAAGGGTACGCTTTCAGAAGCAAAGATTGCGAAACTCGATTCTATCGGAATGCGCTGGGAAGATAAGTCTGAAGTAGTCTGGGAAACAGGTCTTGAACATTTGCAGAGCTACCTTAATTCCCATGATATAGAGGAACTGACAAGGTCATATATCTGTGAGGACGGTTTTCAGCTTGGAGACTGGGTGGATCGTCAGCGCAGAAATATCCGTGAAAATAATCCCGTTATGACCGATATGCGTAAAAAGCAGCTCGAAAAGCTAGGTGTGACGGCATACATAAAAGGTACGAAAGTCACATCAAGAGCAGATATATGGGAAAACGGCTTCAATGAGCTTCGCCTTTTCGTTGAAAAGCATGGAGAAAAGAAAATTCCCGATGACTACATAACGGACAGCGGCATTGATCTTCTGAAATGGGTCATGTCACAGAGAAAGTGTATCCAAAGAGGAACATTGTCTGCTGAAAGGACAGAGAAGCTGAATAGTCTGGGAGTTGATCTGACGATCCTGACATTCAGCGATACCAAATGGAATGAGAGGTTTTCTGACCTGAAAAGCTTTCTCGGCAGATACGGCAGAATGCCCAAAAGAAGCGGTGCGGAAAAAGCACTTGCAGTTTGGTTTATGAGACAGAAGGATAAGTATTCGCAGGGAATGCTGGCGGAAAGCAAGGTACAGAAGTTCAGGAGTATTGGGGTCGAGCTTTAAACAGAAAGGGTGAGTATCATGGCAATGCAGCTTTTTGAACACAACAGAATAGCTTATGAAGCTGCTGTCCGTATGCTTGCCGAGCGTGGCAAAGCCGCCGTGATCCACCCTACCGGAACGGGTAAATCCTTCATTGGTTTCAAGCTCTGTGAGGATAACCCCGACAAAACAATTTGTTGGCTTTCGCCTTCACGTTACATATACCAGACCCAGCTTGAAAATCTCGCTGAAACATCTGACGGCTACCAGCCCGAAAACGTCAAATTCTACACCTACGCAAAGCTGATGAGCGTATCGGCAGAGGAAATAGCTGACATACAGCCCAACTACATAATCCTTGACGAATTTCACCGCTGTGGTGCGGAGTTGTGGGGCGCTGGCGTTGATTCTGTGCTGAAAGCGTACCCCGATGTGCCTGTGCTGGGACTTTCTGCAACAGCTATCCGCTATCTCGACAATCAACGCGATATGACCGATGAATTGTTTGACGGCAACGTTGCAAGCGAAATGACGCTCGGTGAAGCTATCGTGAGGGGCATTCTCGCTCCGCCGAAGTACATTCTATCAATATTTTCATATCAGAAGGACTTGGAGAAATATGAGACAAGGGTAAAGTCCGCCAAAAGTAAGGCTACCCGTGATGCTGCTGAAAAAATACTTGAATCCCTCCGACGTGCGCTTGACAAGGCTGAAAATCTTGATGTGCTGTTCGACAAGCACATGGAGGACAGGGCGGGCAAATACATAGTTTTCTGTGCCAATCTTGAACATATGCAGGAAATGATGGAGAAATCAAAGGAATGGTTTGCGAGAGTTGATAAGAAGCCGCATATCTATTCTGTTTACTCCG
>ERZ842401.1430-NODE-1430-length-34214-cov-11.746333_pt1 | contig 34214 bp, 30 predicted proteins | sample MGYA00521270_ERZ842401 | MGnify/ENA primary metagenome ERZ842401 (study PRJEB31892, sample SAMEA3878208) | bioreactor metagenome | biome: Moose rumen | place: Sweden | collected 2011-10 | study: EMG produced TPA metagenomics assembly of the PRJEB12797 data set...
GAACGACCATGTGCGAGGTTTTGGACAGGATAGAAAACAGGGGAATTGCAACAGGACTGGCCAGAGGAAGGGAAGAAGGCTTGGCAACAGGCAGGAAAGAAGGTTTGGAAACTGGACTTGCAACAGGCAGGAAAGAAGGCTTGGCAACTGGCAGAAAAGAAGGACTCGCCAAAGGTCTTTCCAACGGAATCGCTTCCACCCAGACTCTCATCAGCCGTTTGCTAGAAGCAAACCGTCTGGACGACCTTCGCAGGGCATCTTCTGATAGGGAGTACCTCCAGCAACTGCTTGAAGAAGAAGGGCTGCTGCCAGAATAGTCTCCACCGATTAATTATGTCAAATTGCATTTCTCTTTAAAAAGCCGAACTTAGTCTTTCATCGTAAAACCTATAGGTTTTATGACGTGAGACCTTAGGGGCTTATCTCGTGAGACCTAAAGTTTTTTAGTGCAGGTCATTCTGAGCAAAGAGAGGAATCTATAGATGTTTCGCTTTGCTTAACATGGCATTGTTTGCTAAAATTTCTAAAAACTGATTTCCGTGTTATCCTGCACATTCATCTTGATAATATTGTACAAAGTCTATATGATAGTAAAAATATTTTAAAATAGAGGCACTTTTCATCATGGAAACCATTGAAATTCTAAGGCAACTAGCCATAATCATCATTTTTGCAAAGCTCTTCGGGCTTACGGCACGCAGACTTCATGCACCACAAGTTGTAGGAGAAATCATTGCAGGACTACTCATTGGCCCAAGCATTTTTGGATGGGTACAGACATCCCAGTTCCTTTCGGGCATGGCAGAAATTGGAGTCATTATGCTCATGTTTAACGCAGGCCTTGGCACAAACATCAACGAATTAAAAAAGAGCGGCGTAAAGGCAACACTCATTGCATGTGCAGGAGTCTTTGTACCTCTCGTGCTGGGAACCATTCTATTCATGAGCTTTTACGGATTTGACCACATAGGTTCAGAGCAATTTTACAAGGCCCTGTACATCGGAACAATCCTTACGGCAACATCCGTCAGCATAACCGTGCAGACATTAAAAGAGCTGGGCAAACTGTCAAGCTTTGTGGGAACGACAATCACCAGTGCTGCAATCATTGACGATGTAATAGGCATCATAGTGCTGACTATTGTCATAGGGTTCAAGGATCCTTCAACAAACATCCTGTCTGTCATTATCCACACCGTATTGTTTTTTGTTTTTGCCTGTGGTGCAGGTTTCATTTTCTACAAGATATTCAAGATTTTTGAAAAGCGCTACGTACACACGCGAAGGATTCCCATCGTCGGCCTTGCACTCGCATTTTCGCTGGCATACATTGCACAGAGGTTCTTTAACGTTGCAGACATTACGGGTGCATACATTGCAGGAGTAATCCTGTGCACGACAAAGGACTCCTCCTACATTTCACGCAAGATGGACATCAACTCTTACATGCTGTTCGGACCCGTGTTCTTTGCAAGCATCGGTTTACAGACAAACATCAGAACAATAGATACATCCATACTGATTTTTTCGGTGGCATTCGTCATTGTAGGAATGGCATCAAAAGTAATCGGCTGTGCAGGAATCTCCAGAATCATTGGTTTCAGTGCAATCAACAGCCTTATCATTGGCTGTGGCATGATGACAAGAGGCGAAGTAGCACTTATCGTCGCACAAAGAGGACTTGCTGCAGGGCTTTTGGAGCATGAATTCTTTACATCTGTCATTCTGCTCATCATTGTCAGTTCATTGGCAACACCGCTCATATTAAAAGTCCTCTATTCCAAAAACAAAGAATAAATTGCAGATTAAAATTGCAGGTTTAATGGAATTGCTATATAATGGAAGCATGCGAAAATTCTTTTTTTACAAGAAATTTCCTAGTTGGCTGAAAAATTCAGACACCTTGATAATGCTTGCTTCCACTATACTGGTTTTCATCCATTTCATATGCTGTGACAAACGAATTCAAATCTTTACTCAATCTACGTTCATAGAAATACACGAGCACATACACATTCTTCCACTTTTCATACTGACAACATTGTTTGGCATCATTCCGTCCATTTCGCTGGCAGCCATTTTCTTTTTCATAATTTCAATCAAAAACGTCAACGCTTCGTTTTCCGTCTTTCTTTTAATCCTATCAATACTGCTTGCCTACCTTCCAGTACAAAAAAAATGGTATGCCAGCAAGATAAAAACCATTGTCTTCATACTGCTTTCAACTACAGTTTTGGGAATAGGCTGGTCAGCACTGTCTGATTTCATGATAGGAAAAGTGTATGCCGTGGAAAATGCGTTCTTTCACTTTTTCAATACACTTCCAATGACCATGACAGCCAGTACCTTCGGGTACATATTCTTTAACTGCATTCCACGCAAAATACGGAATCATTTTTACACGGGCAAAGTGTACGACAGTTCGATTGAATGCTGTCCAGAATCGCTCATACAGAAAAAGTCAAAACTCAGCAACAGGCTGTCAAGAATGTTCATCATAGAAGCAATTATTTTGGGCATAACGGCAATAGGCTTCTCGAGCCTGTTTCTCAGCTCTACTCCATTTCCCTATGATCCAAAAGCAACCATTGTTTTCTATACAAGAACGTTCATCATGCTCCTGAACGTCATCATTCCGAGCTTCATACTCATAAACTACTTTGCACAGAAAACCATCGCAATTCCCATTACGCTTATGACACAGGCAATGGAAGACTTTACGCAGTCCACCATTGAACAAGGGAAAAATTCCGTTTTGGACATTCATCTGCTGAACATTCATACAAATGACGAAATAGAGCACCTGCACAACATCTTAAAGACAACGACAAAAAGCATCTCCATCTACATTGAAAACATACAGAAAAAGCAACAGCTTGAACAGGAACTCAAAGTTGCACAAGAAGCATCAAAGGCAAAATCAAACTTCATGTCCAGTATGTCTCACGAAATCAGGACTCCAATAAACGCAATATTGGGACTCGACGAAATGATTTTACGGGAATCTGCAGAGGATTCCATAAAAAACTATGCAGCAGACATTCAGTCTTCGGGAAAAACCCTTTTGACTATAGTCAACGACATATTAGACTTTTCCAAAATCGAAGCTGGAAAAATGCAAATCATCCCTGCCCAGTACGATTTGTCATCGGTCATCAACGACTTGGTAAACATGGTCACAAAGCGTGCCGAAGACAAAGGACTGACTCTGAACGTGCATGTAGATGAAAGTATTCCGAACATTCTTCTTGGAGATGAAACGCGCATCAAGCAGTGCATACTCAACATCCTGACGAATGCAGTAAAGTACACGCAGCACGGTTCGGTTACGTTCGATGTCACGAGCACGGACTGTGGCAGCGACACAATAAAGCTCAAGTTCAGGATACAAGATACAGGCATCGGCATACAGCAGAAAGATTTAGATCGTTTGGCAAAACCTTTTGAACGCATTGAAGAATCGCGCAACAGAAAAATAGAAGGAACTGGACTCGGAATGAGCATTGTCACACGGCTGCTTTCGCTCATGAACAGCTCATTAGAAGTAAAAAGCGAATATGGCAAAGGCTCTGAATTTGCATTTTCCATAGAACAAACCGTTTTGGATAGAACTCCCATAGGAAATTTTACAGAAAAATACAGGCAGGCATTAAAGACGCAAACCTACCACGAACTGTTCAAGGCTCCCGATGCACGTATCCTCATTGTCGATGATACTCTCCTAAACCTAAAGGTTGCAAAAGGATTGCTCAAAAACACCGACATACAGGTTGATACAGCAGAAAGCGGTCAAGAAACATTGCAGCTTGTAAAGCAACATGCCTATGACATGCTGTTTATTGACCACCGAATGCCTGGCATGGACGGCATAGAAACGCTTCATGCTCTGAAAAAAAATCCAGATGCTTCCAGTGCACACACGCCTTGCATTGTTTTAACAGCAAACGCAATCAGCGGTGCAAAAGAAATGTATCTGCAGGAAGGCTTTGACGATTATCTTTCAAAGCCAATTGATGCAGTAGAATTCGAAAAGTTGATAATGAAATATCTTCCAAAAGAAAAAATACTCATTCCAGACATTCCTCAGAAAACAGTCAAAACCGTGGCAATGCCTGCCGAAAAAAAAGTTTTTCCTGAAATAGAAGGACTCGATTATGATGCTGGCATCAAAAACTGCGGCTCGCAGGAACTGTTTTTGGAAATGATACAGGAGTATCACGATACAATAGAAAAAAAGGCATTGCAGCTGGAGCAGTTTCTGGAACATGGCGACATAAAAAACTATACAGTCCTTGTCCATGCATTGAAAAGTACATCGCGTCTGGTAGGCATACAGAAACTGCATGAGCTGGCAAAACATCTGGAAGAATGCGGAGACAAGGAAAACAAGGAAGAACTGCAAGCAAAAACACCAGAACTGCTTTCCCTATACCGAAGCTACAAAGAACTCTTGGTGCCGCTTTTGCATGCCAGCAGCAACAATTCTGAAGCCAAAGAGCCTATCAGTGCAAACGATTATGCACAGGCACTGGATGCCATAAAAGAATTTGTCAATGCCTATGACTATGATACGGCAGACCAAATCGTTAAGCAAGTTGAAGCATATGCCATTCCGCAAGAAAAAAAAGAAGAATGGACAACCCTAAAGGAACTCATTGCCGCTGTTGATCAGCAGAACATACTGGCATTGCTTTCAAAGTAACCTGAAATACGGCTCAAAGAAAAGCCTAAACGAGCTGCCTTAGCACAGTCTTATGCTCATCGCTCACCCTAAAACTTTCGCATGCTTTCTGTATTGTCTTTTTCCTGCACCAGTCATTCAAACTACCTTTCTTTAGATACGCAAGGGATGCATCCCATTGCTTGGCGAGTGCAGTGGCAAAATACCACGACACCATCATGTTTACATAATAGTTGTCATCGGCATTCTGCACATGAGGACGACATACAGAACCAACCATCTGCAAATAGGACTCCGAAAAATCCTTGTCCAAAAAATAATTCATGAGCATTTTTATTGCAAAACGTACGGTATATGCATGAGGAGCAACAATCCACCGTTCAATGTATGGAAGCAATTCCCCTGAATGCTTTTTCAGTATGTTTGAGCACAGCTGGTCACACGTTGCCCAATTGTCAATAAAAGTCAAAAAACGCTCTATTTCATGCATGCATACGGAAAAATCTTTTTGCTCGCCAATCAAGAATGCATGAAGCTGTTTTTCCTCAAAATACTCGTGGGGAAGCTGTGAAAAAAAAGAACCTTCGTCAAATTCACCTTGCACGGCCTTTTTATGCAGTTCTTTTGCAAGTTGTTTCAGTGCAGGTGTACGAACCCCAATGATATGATGTGAAGATACATGGGGAATGAGTGTAACCTGCAACTTGGCGTACTGCTCGTCCTTCAAGGAAAAAAGACGATTCTGAATTTCATTCATAAAAAAAGGATAACCGAAAAAACATCCTTTTTCAACAGACTGTTTTATGGTACAATAGAACAATCTTTTTAAATGACAATTGTGGAGACAATACTATGAACGATTACAAAATTGAAACAAAATGCCTGACAGCAGGCTACACACCAAAAAATGGAGAACCAAGACAGATTCCGATCATCCAGTCAACAACATTCAAATATGACACCAGCGAAGACATGGGAAAACTGTTTGACTTGGAAGCAAGCGGTTATTTTTATACAAGACTACAAAATCCTACGAATGATTGCGTTGCAGCAAAAATTGCAGCACTGGAGGGAGGAACAGCAGCAATGCTTACGTCTTCCGGACAGGCTGCAAACTTTTTTGCACTGTTCAACATCTGCGAAAACGGAAGCCACATTGTAGCTTCATCCTCAATTTACGGAGGAACCTTCAACCTAATTTCCGTAACAATGGCAAAAATGGGCATTTCCGTGACTTTCGTAAACCCAGACTGCACGGAAGAAGAACTGAACGCCGCTTTCAAGGACAACACGAGAGCTGTTTTCGGAGAAACAATCGCGAATCCAGCACTAACTGTTCTGGACATTGAAAAATTTGCAAAAGCAGCACACGCACACGGAGTACCCCTCATTGTTGACAACACATTTCCTACACCAATAAACTGCCGTCCCATCGAATGGGGAGCAGACATCGTAACCCATTCGACAACAAAATACATGGACGGTCACGGTGCTGCAGTGGGAGGAGCCATTGTCGATTCAGGAAAATTCGACTGGATGGCTCATGCAGACAAGTTTCCAGGACTGTGTACGCCGGACGAATCGTATCACGGAATTACATACGCAAAAAAATTCGGCAAGGAAGGAGCTTTCATTACAAAATGTACAAGTCAGCTCATGCGAGACTTTGGCTGCATACAGTCTCCACAGAATGCATTCATCCTCAATCTCGGACTTGAATCCCTGCACGTAAGAATGCCGCGCCACGTAGAAAACGGTCAGGCTGTTGCGGAATTCCTTTCAACACAGGATAAAGTGCTTTCAGTCAATTATCCAGGCCTCAAAACCGACAAATACTATGCCATTGCACAAAAATACCTTCCGCACGGAGGCTGTGGCGTTGTTTCGTTTGAATTGAAGGGCGGTAGACAGGCTGCAGAAAAATTCATGAAGAACCTTAAGCTTGCAAACATTGAAACGCACGTTGCCGATGCACGAACTTGCTGCCTGAATCCGGCAACATCCACCCACAGGCAGATGAACGATGAACAGCTCAAGGCTGCCGGCGTTCCAGCAGGATTAATCCGCATTTCATGTGGACTTGAAAACAAGGAAGACCTGATAAACGACCTGAAACAGGCGCTGGAAACGATATAACAAAACTTCCAAAAACGCTGCTTTTGAGCGGTACCCTTTGAAAGAGCTATGAGTTTTGAATCCCGAACTTTTGGGATTCAAAACCTGGCGGCACACAGTCCTAAAAATTGATGCCCAAGGTTTCCATGATGTACAGTTTTTCAAAAAGTCTTGCCCCATCTGCCCGCCAATGTTTATAACAGGATTTTCTAAAATAAAATGTAACACCTTACTAATAAAAATCATTATATTTAATGGAAACTTGAATATCTATCAAAAAACAATACAGGAGGTTTTACCTTTTTTATGAAGAATTTCACGACAAAAATAATAGGAACTGCAGCAGTAGCTGCTGTATCATTCGGACTTTTGGCATTTTCATGCAAAGCAAACAACGGTTCAGCAAACGTTGCCTTTGCAGAAACAAAAAAAACACTGCCCCACACTTCAATTCCTTCAGATTCATTAAGTGTAACACAGGCATTGCAGACAACATTCCGTTCAATCAGTTCAGAAGTCCTTCCGACTGTTGTAGAAGTTGACGTAACGGAAACCACTACTGTCAAGTCTTTCAACCCGTTTGAAGGTTCTCCGTTCGACTGGTTCTTTGGTTCTCCAGATGGCAGTGAAGAAAAAAAAGACAATCAGCGCGAAATGCAGCAGTCAGCATTGGGAAGCGGCGTCATTGTTCGAAAATCTGGAAAAACAATCTATGTACTGACAAACAACCACGTTGCAGGAAAGGCAACCACAATAAAAATAAAGCTCAACGATGGACGCGAATTTGATGGAAAGCTCGTTGGAGCAGATGAAAGAATGGACATTGCCCTTGTTTCCTTTGAAAGTTCAGACAGCAACATTGCAATTGCAACATTGGGCGACAGCGACAACGTGCAGCAGGGCGACATTGTACTTGCATTGGGAAGCCCTATGGGATATTTTGCATCAGTAACACAGGGAATTGTCAGTGCAACAGGCAGAAGCGGCGGACAAATAGGTTCCATAAGCGACTTTATCCAGACAGATGCCGCAATCAACCAGGGAAACTCAGGAGGTCCTCTTGTAAACATCAACGGCGAAGTCATCGGAATCAATACATGGATTGTATCTCAGTCAGGCGGAAGTCAGGGCTTAGGATTTTCAATTCCAATCAACAACATAAAGACAGCCATTGACCAGTTTATCAGCAAAGGAAAAATCAGCTACGGCTGGCTCGGCGTAAGTCTTGTTGAACCAACAACAGACTACAAGAAAGACCTTGGCGTAGACGAAAAGCAGACTGGAGCATTTGCAGCAGAAATATTCATGGACAGTCCTGCATTCAAGGGCGGCATGAGGGCAGGAGACTTCATTACACAGCTCAATGGCCATGACATCAAGAATGTAGACCAGCTTGTACGCGAAGTAGGCAACCTGAAAGCAGGCGAAACGGCAAAATTCACTGTAGTAAGGGGCAAAACAAAGACAGAGCTTTCAATCAAGATTGAAGAACGTTCTCAGACTGTTGCTTCGGACAATGGAAAGCTGTGGCCGGGATTCATAGCATCTCCGCTTTCTGATGCAAACAGAAAGCAGCTCAAGCTTGACGACAAGGTAAAGGGTGTCATTGTCACAAACATTCAGGAAAAGTCACCGGCTGCCGCCTTGAGACTCCAGAATGGAGATGTCATTACAGCCGTAAACGACAAAACCATCACGAGCGTAAAGGAATTTTACGAAGCCCTTGATACATCAAAGAACAAGGAAATCTGGTTTGACGTGTATAACAACGGTCACACAGTCACGACTGGAAAGTACAAAATAAAATAAAATTGCAAAAAAAATAAAATATTTCAGGAATTTCCTGTAACCTTCTTTATAGTGGTTGGTTATTGTGTATGTAAGGCAAGAGAAAGTGCGGCACTTACTAATAGAAACTCCTTGAAAAGGACCTCTGTGTGGTAGCAGAGGTCTTTTTTTTGCACATTCATCCAGTGCACAGAACAGATTGCGAAATTCTGCAAAATACTGTAAAATTATCCTTACTTTTAATTAAGGAGATTTTATATGGCAGAAAAAAAAGAACACAAAATAGTATCTGCATCAACAGGTCAGGCTGTAAAGCCTGGAAAAAAGCCTGCCGCAACAGCATCAGTGCAGCAGACAGGCAATGCAACAGGACTTCGCATTGGTGCCGTCGTCCTTTGGGTTGTCGCACTCATTTTTGAAGTGCTTGCAATTGCACTCCTTTTGGAAAAACTGCTTGTCCTTCCACAGATTGAGCCACTGTACAAGGCAATTGCAGCTCTTGTTGTAGATGCAATCTGTGTTGTCATAGGTTCCCAACTCTGGAAAAAGGCAAACCACATAGATCCAGCTTCCCAGAAGAACGCCCTTAAGTTCTGGCTCTGGAACAACATGGGTGTCATTGTAAGTGCCGTAGCATTCATTCCGTTCATCGTCATCCTTTTGACAGACAAGAATTCCGACAAAAAGACAAAGGCTATCGGAACTGTTGTTGCAGCAGTCCTTCTTGCAGTCTGCGGTCTTTCAAGCTACGATTGGAATCCTCTTTCACAGGAAGCTGTTGCAGAAGCAGCTGCCGGCACTGGCGTATACTGGACAGAACACGGAAAGAAATTTCATCTGTATGAAGACTGTCAAGCTCTTGACCGTTCAGAAACCCTCATTACAGGAAGTGCACAGGAAGCCATTGATGCAGGAAAAGGCACTATCTGTAAATTCTGTGAAAAACGCCACGACAAGGAAATTGCTTCATCCGAACCACTTTCAGTAGAAGAATAGACCTTTTCAGAATTCTGAACATCAGCAATGTCAGATTTCCTTAATGGGCAATTTTTTTTCGGCAGAAAAAATTTTTTTTCTGCCAGATAAATTTTTTTTTCTGGCAGAAAAATACTTCCTTTTTTCCATCAAGTTTAATCTACAACCGCAATTGACAGGCATGATATAAAGCTGTAAAATTTGCATACTATGGTATCAATTGCAATAGGACTGCTTATTCCCTTTGTTGGAACAACACTTGGCGCTGCCTGCGTTTTTTTCATGAGCCGGCAGATAAAAGACGAGCTGAACAGATTTCTGACAGGATTTGCAGCAGGAATCATGGTTGCCGCATCCGTGTGGTCACTGCTCATTCCCAGCATGGACATGGCACAACACCTTGAAGGGCTCTCGTTCATGCCCGCCCTCATCGGATTTCTTTTTGGCATAGCATTCCTGCTTTTGCTCGACACCGTCACTCCGCACCTTCATGCACTGTCAAAAAACCCAGAAGGTCCAAAAACAAGGTTGTCTCGCACGGCAATGCTCGTGTTTGCAGTTACACTGCACAATATTCCAGAAGGAATGGCCGTCGGTGTAGTCCTTGCTGGCATGATGAGCCAAAACGCAGTGGTAACAGCAGGTGCTGCATTTGCACTGTCCGTAGGAATTGCCATTCAGAATTTTCCAGAAGGAGCAATCATCTCCATGCCTTTGCGTTCAGAAGGTAATTCCAAGTCAAAATCATTTCTGTATGGACTTCTTTCCGGAGCAGTGGAACCAATAGCTGGACTCCTTACAATCATTTTGACGGGCTGCATACTGGCATTCATGCCGTACATTCTTTCGTTTGCAGCAGGAGCAATGATGTACGTTGTAGTCGAAGAATTGCTGCCAGAAGCCACCAGCAATGAAAAATCCAATATAGGCACAATCGGCTTTTCAATCGGATTTGCACTCATGATGGTTTTGGACGTCGTTTTAGGCTAGGCAGCCGAAAGGTCCTTAATGCATTCCTTTTTACAGATGCTCAGATTCCAGATCCTTTAGTTTTGCATAGAATTCAGGGAATTTTTTTTCTAGTATCACAGGATGCCCGTCTGGACTCAAAAAACAGTGCGAGCTTTCGGCTGTACAGACTACAACATCATTGCACTTCATGACATAGCCAAGAACAAACTTTACCGCAGTACACTTTTGAACGGCTACAAAAATGGAAAGGACATCAGGAAATGTCGTTGTCTTTTTATAGTTGCACGTAACGGAAACGACAGGAGATGCAATTCCTACCGCTTCCATTTTATCGTAACCCCATCCGAGCTGCTCCATAAAGTCAAGACGAGCTTCTTCCATAAAGCGTATATAGTTTGAATGATGAGTTATGCTCATTTTGTCTGTTTCGTAATAGTTTATCTTGTGAATGTACGGTTCCATACCACTACTATAACGACCATTCATGATTATGGCAAGATTCAGCTTTATCTGCTATACTGTTGCTTGAAATGGCAGCACTTACAACTTTGCTTCAGAGCAAAAAGCAGCTCACGCTTTCGCAACAACTTTCATTTGTCTGGAAACTCAGCATTCCGGCAATTCTTGCACAACTTTCTTCCATTATAATGCAATATATTGATGCTGCCATGGTTGGAAATTTAGGGGCAGAGGCATCCGCTTCCATAGGGATTGTGTCAACGTCAATGTGGCTCATCTATGGCATAGGCTATTCCGTAGGAACAGGGTTTTCAGTGCAAATTGCCCAGGCTGTCGGCGCAGGTGACTCGGTACGGACAAAACAAACTGTCAGGGAAGCCCTCATCTTTATGCTCATTTTTTCTGCAGCAACAGGAACAATCGCACTTGTAATAAGCCCGTGGCTTCCGAAATGGTTGGGTGCAAGCAAAGCGATTCAACAGGATGCCTGCGACTATTTCAGAATCTTTGCACTCTCACAACCAATGGTCATGCTGTGTTCCGTTACAGGTGCAATGCTTGAATGCAGTGGAAACATGAAGGTTCCGAGCATCCTAAATGCATCGATGTGTGTAATGGATGTATTGTTCAATGCAGTTTTCATTTTCCCTGCACGACAGGTAACAGCAGGTTCTGTGAACATTTTTATTCCAGGCTTTGGTCTTGCCGTAAAAGGAGCTGCTTTGGGAACCGCTGCTGCACAAACCGTTACCTGCACATGCATGATGATTGCTGCACTGCACTATTCACCATACTTAAAGCTTTCGAAAGGAGGTTCCTGGCAACTGACAAAAAAATGCATGAACACGGTGCGGAAAATTTCCCTTCCCATGACATTTGAACAGATAGCCTTGTGTGGTGCCCAGATAGCCATGACAGGCATTGTTGCTCCTCTGGGAACGATTCCTCTTGCAGCCGATACTTTTGGAGTCACTGCAGAATCCCTGTGCTACATGCCCGGTTATGGAATTCAGAGTGCTGCAACAACGCTCGTAGGACAGAGCATTGGAGCTGGCAAAACAAGAATCGCAAAACGATTTGCATGGCTCACCGTTGCCTGCGGCATGACTGTCATGGCAGCTACAGCCATTATCATGTATGCAGCATGCCCGGCAGTATTTCAGTTTTTAACGCCAGATAAAGGCGTTCAAGAACTGGGAATCAAGGTCTTGCGGATAGAATTGTTTGCAGAACCGCTATTTGCAGCTTCTATTGTCGCTTCGGGAGCATTGAGAGGAGCAGGAGACACGCTTGTGCCGGGCATCATGACACTTGTAAGCATCTGGGGAGTCCGCCTCACACTAGGAAAAATGCTTTCCGTCCGCTATGGTCTGACAGGAGTATGGATTGCAATGTGTACCGAACTATGTTTTCGGGGAATCCTTATATTGATACGCTTAGGAACAACGACTCACCTGAAAATGCAGAAAACGGACAGCAACGCTTCTGCATAAAAAAAGCCTACAGGCATAAAGGCAAACAGCAAAAGATGCTTCCTTTACACTTGTAGGCCAAACGCACCCAAAAACAACAGGCTTGCAACATACATGCATCATGCACGCATGCTACAGACTTTATGTGACATTACTCCGACTTTATGCCGGTTTTTATGCCGTCTCTCCCAGCTTTTTACATTCTGCAAGGGTTTCTTCATCAGGTTCAAGATGACCTTTCAATCCTTCTCCGTTTACAACAGTAGCCCCTGAAGAAGCAATTCTTTCTGCCCAGTCGCGGAGCCACTGTCCATCGCCCCAATCGTAGGAACCGAATATGGCAACCTTTTTGCCAGTCAAATTTCCTTCGATTTTTGTAAAAAAATCTTCTACGGAATCTTCCAACACTTCATCTCCCATGGCTGGACTTCCCAAAATAAGGACATCGCACGCAAGAACAGCAGAAGCATCTGCTTCATCTGCCTTTGCGAAAACAAGTTCTGCACCAGAGGCCTTTACACCCTCTGCGACAGCATTTGCCATAGCCTCGGTGTTTCCCGTAGTACTTGCATACACAACCGCTTTTTTCATTTTACCTTTCCTCCATTCCAGAAATTTTTTTTGAAATTTCCTTGTAATGTTTCGTTATATGTGAAAACTCCATTCCCATATCAAAATAATGACTGCATGCAAAAGAACACTGACGGTACTGCATCATTTTCCTGCGAGCTTCTTCTACATTGCCGTATACCTGCCACATGCCAGAAAACTTGCTGGAGCGTCCACCATCTTTTTCAAACAAAACAACGTCTTCTAGCGGATACCCCAAAAACAACCCTACTTCATGGGGAAAACTCATCTGCCAGGACATCCTGAACAGAAGTTCTTTTACAATAGCATCCAGCCCCTTTGAAACGGGATAGCTTTTGCGCATAAGGTACAGCATCTGAGCTTTGCCACACAATGCTTTATAAAGCAATGATTTATCGTATATAAACAGAAGAACGTTTGCAGAAGAACGGCTTACGGCAACAATCCTTTTTCCAAGCGATGCAAGCTTGCCATTCAGTTCAATGATTTTTTCTGATGAAAATTGATTTGATTTTACAGACAGCAGATTTGCACTCTTTAGTCCACACAGGGCAGGAGCACCAAAATATACAATCATCTGTTCAAAACTCATACTATCCTGCCAAATAAAAAAAGCAAAGGTATGCTAATATTTTTTGTGGCTGTGTAAGGAGAATACCTACATACCTTTGCTTTATATTCAATCTAGGTGTAATCAAAGTTAGTTTTATCTAACTAGCTTACAAAGTTAATATAGGCTAACTATAAAAAAATGTCAATAGAAAAACTCAAAAAAAATTCACTTCTTCGAGATAACTTTTAAATTGCGGCGTTTACATCTTTGATGCTTGTAAGTAAAAGCATTCCGCTATATAATTCATGTAATGTTATTTTTTCCTTCAACCCATTCAACCATCACCATTACACCCCTCATGCCAGCAGATGTCATTTCACGCATAAAAAAACTTACCGAAAAAGACAGATTTAAAGGAACCTTTCTTGGCAGTATGTTTACAATTCATTACACCGTATTTATGTTGAATGCATTCAAAGTGCCTGTAGATCCTGTCATCACAGGATACTTTTCAAATGACAAAAAAAATATTGTTCTTGACTACAATATGTCAAAAACAGGCAAAATCAAATTACTGGCATACACCTTTTTGCTACCTCTGATTGTTTCGCTCCTGTACATTCATGTAGCACACATTTCATTTGACAGGCCCGTCATTTTCTTTGTTTTTTACCTATTGTGCGCACTATTTATATATTTCATTAACATTCTTCTTTTTAAATTCAAGACAAAACACATTCACAGAAAGATTTTTATTCAAGTTCTGTATTAAAACAGCTTGCCAATCTTTTTTAAGTATGATATTATCACTTTTGTTAGTAATATCTAACTATTATTACTTAGGAGATATATAAATGGCTACAAGAAGAAGTCCTCGTTTTAAAGAATGTAGAAGACTTGGAGTCAATGCCTGTGGACATCCAAAGGCTTTAAAGAGAATAGACTCCCCCGCTTTCAAAAAAACACACAAGGTTTCAGAATATGGAAAGCAACTTATCGAAAAACAGAAGATAAAAGTGTATTACGGCATAATGGAACGCCAACTTAAAAGATACTTTGAATTAGCATCAAAAGCAGAGGGAAAAACGGGCGAAGTACTCATTACAACCCTTGAATGCAGATTAGACAATCTTGTCTATCGGCTTGGTTTTGCAAATTCCATCCGCATGGCCCGCCAAATGGTTACTCACGGACATTTTACTGTAGATGGAAAAAAACGGACAATTCCATCGGAACACATAAAAGTCAATCAGGTAATAAGTCTGAAAGAAAATTCCAGAAAGAATGAACAATTCAAAAAATGCTTTTTCAGCACAAACACAAAGCCGCTTCCATACCTGCAGAAAAACGAAGATGACTTTTCTGGAAAACTCATTGCAATGCCACAGCGAAATGAAGTTCCTGTAGAAATCAATGACCAGATGGTTGTTGAATTCTATTCTAAATAACAGAGAGTTTTCCATGGAATCAAGAGAATATTTTACATCGAGCAGAGAGACTCTGCTCCGCTATGACTATGTTGCACAATTCTTGAATTTGAACAAAGAAGACAGAGACATTGACATGAGGCTCATAAACGATGCATTTCAGGATATTATCTTTTTTATAGGAAGAGATCTTGCGTTTTCTGAATACTCGGAAACAAAAAAAATCCGTCAGAAAAAAATGGTACTCGATGTATTTCCTGTAACGGAAATCATAAACATAGTGGCAGAAAAACACGATGCACCTGATAATGCAGCATGTCTCATTGACAAAAGTGAATACGATTTCGATTCCGTGAAAAATACAATCATCTTTAAGAACAATGAATTGAATGGAAAGAAAGTAACAGTATCGTATATTGCAGGCTTTACGCAGGATTCACTTCCAGACGACATAAAGGAAGCAGGTCTTGCATTGTTCAGCCGAAAACACAGTATGTACAAGAAAGCCGCAGACTATGCCATTGGAGATGACATGGATGATGTCATAGAACAAAAGATTGAAGACGGTCTTCTTGACTATGATGTTTTTTTTGATAAATTTTCAGAAATTCCATACGAAGTAGAAATACTTTTGAACAAATACAAGGCTTCCCTTTGAACTCTCACTAACATGAGTGTTTGGGATGCACAGAGATAAGGAGGCATGATATGAAATCTTGCAACATTGCAAAGGTTATTGGACGGGAAATCATTGATTCCCGTGGAAATCCTACTGTAGAAGTAGATGTGATTCTTGAAAACGGAGTGTTGGGACGTGCTGCCGTTCCCTCAGGAGCTTCTACAGGTGAAAATGAAGCCCTTGAACTTCGCGATGGAGACAAAAAAAGATACGGAGGAAAAGGTGTTCTCAAAGCTGTAGAGAATGTAAACAATGTAATAGCTCCAGCCCTAAAAGGAGATAATGTTTTTGAACAGCGTGCCATTGACATGAAGATGCTTGCACTTGATGGAACAGCTACAAAAAGCAAACTTGGCGCAAATGCAATTTTGGGAGTATCATTGGCGACAGCACAGGCTGCAGCAAAAGCTCTTGACATTCCTCTGTACCGCTACATTGGCGGTGCAAATGCTCATGTACTGCCTGTTCCAATGATGAACATCATCAACGGAGGTGCCCATTCAGATGCTCCTATTGCTTTTCAGGAATTCATGATTCGTCCTGTAGGAGCCAAATCAGAAAAAGAAGCCATTCGCATGGGTGCAGAAGTATTCCATGCCCTTGCAAAGCTTCTGAAAGGAAGAGGACTTTCAACCGCTGTCGGTGATGAAGGAGGCTTTGCACCAAAGTTCAATGGCATTAACGATGCACTGGATTCCATTGTACAGGCTATTAAGGATGCAGGCTACAAGCCGGGAGATGATGTAAAGATTGCAATGGACTGTGCAGCATCTGAATTCTCTGTAGAAAAGAATGGCAAGTTCTATTACAACTACAAGCAGCTGTCTAACGGTGCTCCAAAAGATCCAAACGGAAAGGAACTTTCTGACGATGAACAGATTGCATATCTTGAAGAACTCATTACAAAGTATCCTATAGATTCCATAGAAGATGGCCTTGATGAAAATGACTGGGAAGGATGGAAAAAGCTTACTGCTAAAATTGGCGACCGATGCCAGCTTGTTGGAGATGACCTGTTTGTAACAAACGTTAAATTTCTTGAAAAAGGAATCAAGCTTGGGGCGGGAAACTCAATTCTTATCAAAGTCAATCAGATTGGTTCACTGACAGAAACACTTGAAGCAATCGAAATGGCACACCGCCATGGCTATACAACAGTAACAAGCCATCGTTCAGGTGAAACAGAAGACACAACAATTGCAGACATAGCAGTTGCAACAAACTCTGGACAGATTAAGACTGGCTCAATGAGTCGTACAGACCGTATGGCAAAATACAATCAGCTTATTCGCATAGAAGAAGAATTGGGAGATGCAGCCGTATACGGCTATGCAAAGCTCCGCTAATGAAGTCTTTAACTGCATGCGAATTTTAGACAGTCATACAACTTGATGATAAATTCAAGCGAGTTTAAAAGTACATCTGTACTTTTAAGCTCGTAAGATAGTTTATAAAAAAATCGCAAGATTTTTTTATAAACTATCTAGGTTTACCTCGAGCCTATGTAGTAAATAGAGTTGACCGATCTTTAAAACTGTTAGTTTTGAAGATCGGTTTTTGTTTTCATGCAAATAATATTAGCATATTATATTTTTTTTTTGTAAAAAACAATCTTGGTTCATGCAGAATAATTTTGTATTGTTTTTTTTCAAAGTGTACATTATTATTAATATCATCAAATCAATATAAGGAGACATACAATGACATTTGATTGCAAACAATTATTGATTGGCGGTCTTATCGGAGGTGCTTTGGTAGCTTTTGTTCAGACCCAGACCTTTAGGAAAGGATGTGCAAAAGTAGTTGCAGCAGGATTGCAGCTTAAGGATGATGCTTCTGAATTCATTGAATCTGTAAAAGAAGATGCAGAAGATGTTTCAGCAGAATCAAAGCAGAAAAAAGCCAAAGCATAATAACTAAGGCAAAATCAGAAAGGCAACGCACATGGATTTTTACGTAAAGCACTCCCTGCCGGGACGTATCCGCATACGTTACGATAAACAAAACATAACCTCACGTCAGGCTACTCTTGCGCAGAGTTTGCTTTCCGTACAAGAAGGAATGACTAAGGTAACAGTAAATTTTACAACAGGTTCTTTTTTAATCTATTACAACACAGACATTCTTTCTGAAAAACAGATAAAGGCATTCTTCATGGCACTTTCAGACAAATACTTGAAAGATGAAGAAATGCTTAATTCTGTTGAAGCTCCTCAAAAGCAGCAAAGTCTCATTCAGACTCTTGCTATCATGACCGTTACACACTATTTAAAACAATTTTTACCGCTTCCTGTACGGATGGTAATAAGGGCATTTAACCTCAGTCCACGCATTTTTAAAGGTTTGTCATGCATAAGCAAAGGGAAAATTTTCAAGGCTGATGTACTTGATGCTACTGCAATTACAATGGCAATCGTTACAGGAGACGCTAATACAGCTTCGAACATCAATTTCTTATTGAATATTGGTGAAACAATAGAAGAGTATACAAAGAAAAAATCATATTCAGATCTTGCACTTACCATGCTTTCTGACAAAGATATGGTGCAGGTTATCGAGGGAAAGACAGAAAAGTCTGTTCCCCTGTACATGCTCAAAACAGGAAACATCGTTGCAGTGCGGACAGGTTCCTTGATTCCAGCAGATGGCGAAGTCATCGATGGCGAAGCACTGGTCAATCAAGCCTCCATTACAGGAGAACCCCTTGCAGTTGAAAAAAGAAAGGGACAAAGTGTTTTTGCGGGAACAGTTGTTCAGGAAGGAGAGCTGTTCATTGTTGTTAGGGCAACAGGTTCCCAAACAAAAGTTCAGAACATTCTTTCAATGATAGAACATTCACAGCAGCTTAAAGTTTCATCGCAGATACGTTCAGAACATCTTGCCGATAAACTAGTCAAATACAATTTTATACTTTCGCTGTTCACATTCCTATTCACGCGAAACATCACGAAAGTCATGGCAACACTGATGGTAGACTATTCCTGTGCAATGAAGCTTGCGGCTCCCATAGCTGTGTTAAGTGCAATGAAGGAAAGTGCGCAGCACGGCATTCTGGTAAAAGGCGGAAAATATCTCGAAGATGTTTCCCTTGCAGATACCGTTGTTCTAGACAAAACAGGTACTCTTACAGCCGCAAAACCTAAGCTGTCAAGAATCATACCATTCTGCGACAAAACCGAAGAAGAACTTCTGAGACTCGCTGCCTGTCTTGAAGAACATTTTGCACATCCTGTTGCAACAGCAATAGTACATGCGGCAAAAGACAAGCAGCTTCAGCATCCAGAAGAACATGCAAAAGTTGAATATATCGTTGCACACGGCATTGCAACCTACTTGAATGATAAACGACTTTTAATAGGCAGCCGCCACTTTATTTTTGAAGACGAACACATTGCAGAACCTGAAAATTTAAAACTCATTCAAGACGAAGCCATCGCAAAGGGAGAATCACTTTTGTATCTTGCAGAAGAAAATCACTTGCTGGGCATTTTTGCAATTAACGATCCTGTAAGGGATAATGCAGCACACATCATAAAAAAACTCCATAAGAGCGGCATTAAAAACTGTACCATGATTACAGGAGATGATGAAGGAGCCGCAAGGACAGCTGCAGAAATAACAAAAGTTGATCACTATATTTCACACGCTTTGCCTGAAGACAAAGTAAAGTACATCAACGAACAGAAGAAAAAAGGACACAAGGTCATCATGATTGGTGATGGCATTAACGATGCACCTGCTCTTGCAGCGGCAGACACAGGAATTGCAATGGGAGACTGTGCAGCAATTACAGGTGAAACATCTGACATCATACTGTCATCAGATGACGGTTTGAACGGATTGTATAAAATGAGGATTATGGGAAAACGGCTCATGGATAAAATTGACCGCAACAACAGAGGCATAATTGCAATTAATTCATCATTGATTGTCTTAGGATTATTCGGATTAATCAACCCTTCATTGGCTGCTATCCTGCACAATTCCTCAACAATACTTTTTAGCGTTCAGGCAACACAACCCCTATTACAGGAGAAATACTAATGCAGATTAATTATTACGAGGAAACAGAAAAAATAAGAATTCGCGATAAAATATTGAAAGATGATGACATACGCAATGCAGCAACCAATGTAGTACAAAAGCTATGCACCGTAAAAAACATGGAATACAATGAAAAGACAGGAAGCGTCTTAATAGAGTTCCAAAAGGAAACACTTCCGTTGGAAAAACTACAGTCATTGATTCCAATGGCACGAAAACTTCAGTCAAAAGTAAATTTCTATACGCCAAAGAAAAAAAGTGAAATCCTAAACGAAATTGAAAAAATAGAACAAACTGTCGGACAATGGGCATAAAAACAACATAATCGCATTCCTTTTTTATAGGTCTGATTCACAAAAATCAGGCCTTTTTTATTTTTGACAACAATATCTAATAACAGTTAGCTAAAACTATTGACTTATTTCAGTAATTGGTTTATGTTAATATTAGTTAGTTGGCAGATTCATAGATTACTTGGAATCTATATCTATAACCCTTTGCTAATATACAGGAGCTTGTACATGCCATTACTTTTTGCATCAATTGGAGATGAAGTGACCATTAAAAGCATTGGAGGAGCACCAGATGTAAAGCAGCACCTTGTTGATTTAGGCTTTACAACCGGCAGCACTGTTACTGTAATTCAAAAAGTCAACACAGGGTTAATCGTAAAGGTAAAGGAAGCTCGCATCGCCTTAGACAAGGGCATGGCTTCAAAAGTTTTAATTTAAAACCGATTCATATTTACATGATTGAAAGACTCTGGTACTCACGTACCGGTACTGAGCGTACCTGCCGTGCGAACGCGGAAACATTAAAGCACGGGGGTACTTTGCACCCAGTGGAAACATATAGTTTGAGGCACTAATAGGAGAAATATATAATGGCTACATTGCGAGAAGCAAAAGTAGGTTCTGAAGTAAAAGTAAAGAGCCTAAAAGGTGAAGGTGCACTAAAACGACGCCTTATGGACATGGGATTTACAAAAGGTTGTAAAGTTTACATTAGAAAAGTAGCTCCTTTAGGAGACCCCGTTGAAGTAACAATTCGTGGATATGAACTTTCCGTCCGTAAAGATGATGCAGAATGCATTGAAGTAGAGTGAGGTAACAGAAAATGGCTACAACAAAAATAGCTCTTGCAGGAAACCCTAACTGTGGAAAAACAACAATGTTCAATGGTCTGACAGGAGCAGTACAATATGTCGGCAACTGGCCGGGGGTAACAGTAGAAAAGAAGGAAGGCAAAATAAAGGGTTCAAGCAATACAATCGTTACAGACCTTCCCGGCATTTACTCACTTTCACCATATACAAATGAAGAAGTCGTTTCTCGCGATTATCTGGCAAGCAATGAACCACAAGCTGTCATAAACATTGTAGATGCAACAAACATAGAGCGAAACCTGTATCTAACAACACAGATTTTGGAATTGGGGAAACCTGTTGTTGTTGCACTGAATATGGTCGATGCCCTCAAAAAAGCAGGCGATAAGATTGATACAAAAAAACTTGAAGAAAAACTTGGTTGCAAAGTCATTGAAACAGTTGCACTGCACAATAAAGGTGTAAAGGAAGCAGCTGATGCCGCCGTCGAAGCAGCAAAATCTCCAGCACCGACTCCAAAACCATGCTTTGCACACAATGTGGAAGCAGCCATTTCAGAAACAGAAGCATTGCTGCCAGCATCCGTAGATGATAAAATCAAACGATGGACTGCCATCAAGGTTCTCGAAAGGGATGAAAAAGTCATTGAAAAAATAGGACTTGCTGATACAAGTAAAGCAGAAGCAATTACTGCAAAGCTTGAAAAAGAAATGGACGATGACATCAGTTCAATCATAACGAATGAAAGATATGAATACATCATCAACCTTCTCAAAGGAGTTCTTGTAAAGAGCGGAAGAAAAGAAACAATGTCAGACAAAATTGACAACATTGTAACAAGCCGTTGGCTTGGTCTTCCAATCTTCCTTGTTGTCATGTGGTTTGTATATTGGGTGGCAGTGAGTACAGTCGGTACAATGGGTACGGACTGGGCAAACGACACTTTCGTAGGTGGCATTCAGGAATGGGTAGAAAATGCCTTGAACAATGCTGGTGCAAATGAAGTACTTACAGACTGTATCGTAAACGGCATTATCGGAGGGCTTGGCGCAGTATTCGGATTTTTGCCTCAGATGGCAATTCTGTTCCTGCTCCTGTCTATTCTTGAAGATGTAGGATACATGGTTCGCATTGCGTTTGTTATGGATCGCTTGTTCCGACACTTTGGTCTCAGCGGAAAATCATTCATTCCACTGCTCATATCTTCTGGATGTGGCATTCCCGGTATCATGTCAAGCCGAACCATAGAAAACGAAAATGACCGTCGCATGACAATCATGACAACAACATGGATTCCTTGTGGAGCAAAGCTTCCTGTCATCGGACTGTTCTCTGTTGTTATCGGTCAGCATGTTCTTGGTGCAGGAAATGGAGAAGTTGCTTGGCTTGGTTCATTGATGTACTTGATTGGTATTACAGCAGTCCTTATTGCAGCAATCGGTCTTAAAAAGACAAAATATTTCCACGGACCTGCAGCACCGTTCGTAATGGAATTGCCTCAGTATCACATTCCTTCTTTGAAAACAGTATTGTTGCACACATGGGAACGCTTGAGGAGCTTCATCAAGAAAGCAGGAACAATCCTCTTCCTTGCATGTATCGTCATGTGGTTCCTTTCAAGCTACGGTTTCGGAGAAGAAGGATTTGGACTTGTAGATCCAAACGATTCAATTATTGCCTCAATAGGAAACGCTATCCGTTGGATATTCGTTCCTCTTGGATTCGGTGGTGCAGAAGGTGGATGGCAGGCAGCTGCATCTTCACTGTCAGGTTTCTCTGCAAAAGAAGCAATCGTTACAACAATGGGTGTTCTTGCAAATGTTGATCCCGAACTTGCAGAAGCTGCATTGGAGGAAGCCGAAGCTGCTTCTGCCGTTGCAACAGGAGTTGCATCGTGGTTCCCAACGGCAATTGCAGCATTCTCATTCCTCATGTTCAACTTGCTCGATTCTCCTTGTCTTGCAGCTATTGCAACAATGGCAAACGAACTCAAGAGCAGAAAATGGTTCTGGTTTGCAATCGTTTTCCAGAATGTCTTCGCTTGGGTTGTTACATTCATCTTCTACCAGTTCGGAATGTTCTTTGTTCATGGAGGAATGGCAGACACAGGTGCAAACATTGCAGGCTTTATAGTTGCATTAATCCTGTTTGTATTCGTTCTGTTCATGCTCTTCCGTCCAAATCCGTATGCAAAGGAAGATGCGAGAAAAAGAGCATAAGGAAACCTCTAAAATGAAGTTTTTAGAAGTTTCCATAATAAAGTAGTCAATACAGAGGTTTTTAACGTCCAGTGTTTGAAGGGGGATTGCAACAAGGCTATTGCTGAAAAAATGCAATCTCCCTTTTTTATGAGCAAGGAAGTTTTATGATTAATTATATACTGATAGGCATCATCGCAGCATATTCCATATTCATAGTGCGAAAAGTCATTCATAATTATGAAGAAGCAACGAAAGAAAAAACTTCGTTGGGATGCTACTCCTGCTCGGCACATAAAAATGGAACCTGTACAAACCATGCCTGTAGTGCAGAAAAAAATATTGACAACATGATAAAGCAGGCAAAGATAAATCTAAATCATAAAGATAAAGAGGCAAAAAAATGATAAACGGTATCATCATATTCATTCTGGCAGCATTTGTTTTCATTGGAATCCGAAGTTACATGAAACATTTAAAAGGAGAAAGCAGTTGTTGTGGCGGTGGCAGCGGAACATTGAACATTCAGCCATCAGATAAAAACAAATCAAACTACGCATACAGTGCTGAAATAAGCATACCAGACATCATGTGTGCAAACTGCGTCATGAAAATAAGCAATGCAGTGAACGGACAGGATGGTATGTGGGCAAAAAAAATAAGCCAGAAAACAAAAACGGCTCATATACTGCTAAAGGAAGGCATTAATGAAAATCAAGTCAAGGACACCATCCAAAAAGCAGGCTATACGGTGGCATCTTATTCCTGTATGCCGCTGTAATTATTGATGTGCATCACGAAAGTCTTCTGTTTTTCGAGACATCCCGATATGCCGATATATCCACTCAGCAACACCATCAGCTTCATTTGAAAGCGTTACTTCGCTGGCACAGAGCTTTACTTCTTCGATAGCATTTTGCATTGCAATGCCATATCCGCACATTTTCAGCATGCCAATATCATTAAAATCATCTCCGAATGCAGCCATTTCAGCTACAGGGATTTTCAAGTGCTGGGAAAGTCTTTGAATAGCTTTTTCTTTCGTTGCATTTTTCTTAGAAAACTTGTACCACGGAATATCAGAAAATTTAATGAAATCAACCTCATCAATTCCCAAGACAGAAGCTATCTCTAGAGCTTTGCCATCATCCCACGTATGTACGCATATTTTCATGGCAGGTTCATTAAAATTTCTAAAATCATCATAGACAGACTCTCGTGCATACACGTAATGCTGATCCACCTTTCTACGATTCCAATACAGAGCATCCCTCATGTCGGCAGTCATTTCGACATCATCACCACATATTCTGTATATTGAATCAAAAAGAGTCCTCGTTTCTTCAAGAGAAAAGCTGCAGTCATAAATGCACTCCGTGCCAACCATCACGCAAGCACCGCCATTGGCAATAAGAAAATCTGTCTGCACCTGTTCAAGATACTCTTTTATGTTCAGACGAGACCGTGATGTACAAAAACCAATCAGGACACCTTGTTTTCGGGCAAAAGAAAATGCCTCTGCACTCTTTTTGGAAATAGTCTTGTCATCGTGCAAAAGAGTGCCGTCCAAATCAGAAAGGATAAGTTTTACCATCTTTGGAGTATATCCCCTATTGCTTTTTTTTTCAAGACGAAGTAGCATAACATTGTTATGGACAATGAAAGAGAAACGAAAGAAAAATTATTGCAAAGTGCAAAAGCAGAATTTCTGGAAAAAGGATACACAGCGGCCTCGTTGAGGACAATCTGCAAGAATGCAGGCGTCACAACAGGAGCACTTTACTTTTTCTTCAAGGATAAGGAAGATTTGTTTGCATCTCTGGTACAAGCACCGTTGGAAAAGATAATGGGAATCGTTACCGATCACTATGCATCAGAAGCAGAACATATTTTTGAATACATGCAACGGTCTAACAGTGAAAACTTTGAACAGTCAGACGACTATATTGCCAGCATACAGGCAACAAAGCTGCTGTATTCCTATTATGACGAAATGATACTTCTTCTCGCAAAATCACAAGGTTCCCGATTTGAAAACTGCATGGATCAATTTGTAAGCATCACCGAAAAACATTATGCAAAAATGTCAGAAATCATCTGCAAGAACAAACACAAGCCGAATATGGATGCCCATGTCATCCACTGGATTTCACATGTACAGATAGAAGCTTTCGGATATCTTTTGACACACGTAAAATCAGAGGAAGAGGCAGAAAAACTCCTGCCCCATATCATAAAATACCTTACCGGCGGCTGGTACAAACTCTATGACATGATATGATCAGACTTGAATGCCGTGCTTAAGCACGGCATTCCTGCATCATCAGGAACGATTTTCTTGTGCAACAAGCTGATCAGCTCCATACATCTTGCGGAGTTTGGGCTTTTCAATTTTTCCTGTTGCATTCCGAGGAATCGCATTAAAGATAATTTCCTTAGGACGCTTGTAACGGGGAAGCAACGTACAGAATGTATCCAGCTCCTCCTTTGTACAGGTCATGCCCTCTTTTATTTCCACGATGGCAGCAGTCTTTTCTCCAAGGCGATGATCCGGCAATCCAATGACAGCGACATCCTTGATTTTATCATGCTTGCGCATGAAATCTTCAATCTGAACAGGATAAATATTTTCTCCACCAGAAACAATGACATCCTTCTTTCGGTCAACAAGGAAATAAAATCCGTCTTTGTCCTGCATTGCCATGTCACCCGTATACAACCAGCCGTCCTTTAACGTCTCGGCAGTTGCCTGAGGATTCTTATAGTAGCAGGTCATGACACCAGGACCCTTCACACACAGTTCACCCACATCACCCTGCTTTACAAGATTTCCTTGTTCATCGACAATCTTGCACTCCCAACGATAACCAGGAACCCCTATTGCACCAACCTTATCGATATTCTCGACACCAAGATGGACACATCCAGGACCAGTTGATTCAGAAAGACCATAATTAGTATCATACTGATGATTCGGGAAATATGACCTCCATCGTTTTATTAAAGAAGGCGGAACAGGCTGTGCTCCAATGTGCATCAATCTCCACTGTGACAGTTCAAAATCTTCGAGTTTGATTTCACCGCGATCTAGTGCATCCAGAATATCCTGTGCCCATGGGACAAGGAGCCATGCTATGGTACACTTTTCAGAAGAAATGGCAGAAAGAATAGTCTTAGGCTTTGTTCCTTTCAACAGCACGGCCTTGCTCCCTGCAACAAGAGATCCCATCCAGTGAAATTTTGCACCCGTATGGTATAACGGCGGAATACACAAAAAGTTATCCGTGCGGCTTGTAGCATGATGCTTCTGCTCCATTTCGGCAGCCTGCAGCAACGACAAGTGCTTATGCAGGATGGCCTTAGGAAAGCCCGTCGTACCAGAAGAAAAATAAATTGCACCAAAATCGTCATCCGTAATTTCAATGCCAGGGTTGCAGCTGGAACAGTTAGATACCAGCTGAAAGTAGTTTTCAGCAAACTCTGGACAGTTGTCTCCAACATAGATAAGAAGACGCCCCATTCCAAGGCGTTCTGCATTGGCTTCAATGCGGGAAATGAATTCAGCACCAAACACAAGTACATTGATTTCTGCCAAATCTGCACAGTACAAAATTTCATCAGCATCGTAGCGAAAGTTAAACGGAACAGCAATTGCCCCTGTTTTAAGCACGCCAAAATAAATGGGAAGCCATTCAATGCAGTTGTACATTAAAATGCCAACTTTTTCCCCTTTCTTTACGCCACTGTTCAAAAGCATGTTTGCAAATCGGTTAGCCTTTTCGTTAAACACGCTCCACGTTATTTCACGGCGAAAAGGTTCAAAGCGAGTAGGCTCAATCAATTCAGCTTCCTTCCACGTACTGCGGCGCTTGTCAGCCTCGTCCGGATTCAATTCAACAAGCGCAATTTCATTTCCATACAGTTCGGCATTGCGCTCAAGATATTTCATTACTGGCATTTTTCTCCTCCAAAAATAACAGCCTTATTTTTCATCTTCCTTTAAGTAGACACGTTTTGTAACGGTAACAGATTCATCATAACAGGCAAAAATGGAATCAAGCCGCTTGCCGTCCATCTTCGGGGTAACAAGACTGATCACCGGTACAAGAATCAGTCCACCCACCATTGCCCAGGCACCGCAATTGATTGGAGAGGTGAAAAATCTGAAAAAAATGTTCGATACCGTAAGCCCAACCCCAAACGCGAAGCTGCACCACACAGATGCACGACTTACCTTTTTCCAGAACAAACCGTACAAGAACGGCGCAAGGAATGCTCCTGCCAAAGCTCCCCATGAAACTCCCATCAACTGAGCAATAAAGGTCGGAGGATTGAATGCAAGCACAACAGAAACGACAATAAAGAACACGACAAGGGCACGCATAATCCTGAGCGTCACATTTTCACTCATTTTGGGACAAAGAGAATCTTTCAAAAAATCAAGAGCCAGTGTAGAACTTGATGTAAGGACAAGGGAAGAAAGCGTTGACATAGATGCCGACAAAACAAGAACAACCACAACACCAAGCAAAATATCAGGCAAGCTCGAAAGCATGGAAGGAATAATGCCGTCATACAAGATTTTGCCACCGGCACCATGAATGGAAGGATTGTCAAACAGTCGGCCGAATCCTCCAAGAAAGTAACATCCACCGGCAATGATAATTGCAAAGAATGTTGAAACGACCGTTCCTGTCTTTACAGCCTTTTCACTTTTTATTGCATAAAATTTCTGAACCATCTGTGGCAATCCCCATGTTCCAAGCGATGTCAAGATAATGACACCCAACAGGTTTACAGGATCTGGCCCGAAGAAGGATGTAAAAGCGCCGTGCATTCCAAGCAGTTCTTTTGCCGTGTTCGCTGGGTCGGCGGGCACTTCTGACAATTTTTGCAAGGCACACAGAAAACCGCCCTGACCTTTCAGCACCGCACCAATAACACAGCAAATGCCGACAAGCATTACTATGCCTTGAATGAAGTCATTTATGACGGTAGCCATGTATCCACCAAGGATAACATAGAATGCCGTCAAGACAGCCATGGCAATGACGCACCATTTATAGTCAATGTTGAATGCCATGCCAAACAGCTTCGACAGCCCCGTATATACAGATGCCGTATACGGAATAAGGAAAATGAATATGATGGCAGAAGCTACAAGCTTCAATGCCTTGCTGTCGTATCGTTTTCCAAAATAATCGGGCATTGTCTTTGCATCAAGATGATGCGTCATGACACGCGTTCTGCGCCCCATGAACACCCATGCAAGGAGACTTCCGATAACAGCATTTCCAATACCTATCCATGTCGTGGAAATTCCATACTTCCATCCAAACTGACCGGCATAACCTACAAAGACAACTGCAGAAAAATAAGATGTACCATACGCAAAAGCGGAAAGCCATGGTCCTACAGACCTGCCACCAAGTACAAAGCCATTGACATCAGACGTTTTTTTTCTGGAATACACGCCAACTGCAATCATTACTGCAAAAAAAGCAATAAGAAGAATAATGCGAACTATCATAATGCATAAAGTATAAAGGAAAAGAGCGTTATTCGCAATAAAAAGATAAACAAACCGAAAGAATCCTTGTATTGACAGTCAGAAATAAAAAAGATATCGTAAAGTTAGCATTATACAACAAAAAGTAATTCGGAGGAAGACAATGAAAAAAACTGTGTGGGATTTTTTTGCACCACTCTACGAAAAGGCCATGAAAAGTCAAAAGCACATATACGACTACATGTATTCATCCATTTCAAAAGCAGTTGCAGGAAAAGCAGTTCTGGAGCTTGCAACCGGGCCTGGCATGATTGCAAAACACATAGCCTCATCAGCACAGTCTGTAACGGCAACAGATTTTGCTCCAGCCATGATTGAAACTGCAAAGAAAGGTTCTGTTCCTCAAAACGTAACATTTGAAGTCGCTGATGCAACGGATTTGCACTATGAGGACAATTTCTTTGATGTTGTCGTCATTGCAAATGCCCTGCATATCATGCCGAATCCTCAAAAAGCACTCAACGAAATCCGTCGGGTGCTTAAGGATGAAGGTCTTTTCATTGCTCCCAATTTCATTGTCAGGGAACACGGAAAGAAAAATGTCTGGCAAACCATTCTCTCCCTGGTGGGAATAAGATTCAATCATGACTGGACTGCAGCAGAATACAGCGATTTTCTGCGGCAAAGCGGATGGCACATAACATCAAGCACCATTCTGAAAGGCCGCATCGATTTGCTGTACACGGAATGCAAAAAAATGCAATCCGTCATGAGGAAAACAACAGAAGAAAAGCACTGACAACCACGAGGACAGAACCACAGTTATGGAACAATGCACCCCATACGGCATTCAGAGTACCGTTGATGGCAAGGAACACTGCAATGCAGTTCAGCAGCATCGAAATGCACAGATTTATGGTAATTCGCTTCTGCGTTTTCCTTGCAATCTTAAAAAGATACGGAATTGCATCAAGATTATCATGGACAATCACAGCTTCTGAACTTTCTATTGCAACATCACTTCCTATTCCACCCATGGCAATCCCTGCAAATGCACTTCTCAACGCAAGGGAATCATTCACTCCATCCCCGAACATGGCAACTTTGTTTCCCTGCAATTCCTGATTCCTTATGTAATTCATTTTATCTTCGGGAGAACAATTCGAAATAAAACTGTCAACACAAACAGCACCTGCGACAGAACGGGCTGTATCTTCATTGTCGCCAGTAAGCATAACCGTTTTGACTTGCATAGCTTTAAGCCTTTCAATCATGTACTGAGCATTATCTTTAATAACATCCTGAATGTAGATTATCCCCAAAAGGACATCATTTTCGTAGACACCGACTAGAGAGCATCCGACACTCTTCTTTTCGACTTTACCTACGAAATATCTTTTTCCGTTCATTTGAAATTCAATTCCTTTGCCAGCAATTGTTCTGTGCTGTGCAACTTCGTACACACCACTCGTGTTGCAATCAATAATGGCATGTGCAAACGGATGGTTCGAAACAACTTCACCCGAAGCAGCAATCTTGACCAACTCCCGTTCATCAGCAGAAGCAAGAGGTTCCACCTTTACAACAACAGGCTTTCCTTTGGTCAGAGTTCCCGTTTTATCAAAAACTGCAAGGTTAGCCGATGCAATGCGATCAAGAGCCTCACCAGACTGAATCAGGATGCCGTGTCGCGAAGCATTTCCGATTCCTGCTGAAATTGCCGTAGGCGTTGCAAGCACAAAGGCACAGGGACAGAAAACGACAAGCACCGTAACTGCCCTTGCAAAGCCAAGTCTGCAATCATCATGAACAAGTCCTATTGCAACGCCAGCAATAATTGCCGTTGTCAGGGAAATGACAACAAGCCATGAAGCCCACACATTGGCCTTACGCACAATCTTTGCTTTTTGAGCATCAGCTTGTCCAGCAAGTTTTATCATTCGTTGCAATGAACTGTTTTCAGCCGTTTTTATTGCTTGAATGAGCAGAACACCATTCAAGTTGATTGTTCCGCTCATAACAGCATCCCCCACTTTTTTTTCAACAGGAACGGACTCTCCTGTCATTGAGCTTTGATCCACACTGGAGATTCCTTCAATGATAGTTCCATCGACAGGAATTGCTTCACCAGCCTTTACCTGAAGAACATCCCCCAGCTTTACATTGTCGGCATCAATGAGTGTTATAGTTCCGTTTTCAACCAGATTTGCTTTTTGAGGATTCAATTTTATGAGTTTTGAAATGCTTTTTTTTGCACGGTCTGAAGTAAAGTCTTCAAGAATAGAACCAATCTGCATGATGAAAGCAACTTCGCCGGCTGCAAAAAATTCTTTCAAGGCAAGAGAGCCTATAAGAGCGAGCGAGACAAGAACATCGGCAGTAATGTCATGCTCTTTTACTACACCAACGATTGCACCAAAAACAATGGGTATTCCGCATAAAACGATGGCAACCCATGCAGGGTCGCATTTTTTCACAACTGACTCATGCCCTGTCCAATCGAGCAGCAAAGAGGCAAACAGGCAGATGCCAGAAGCAATAACAGATACAAGACGGATCCTGTCGCTGTTTTTTTCGTACCATTCAGAAAAAACTTTCATATACCTACCTTTTTTTTCGAAATTATGATACACTGCATCCAAAAGCGGACAGCATGTACATTAAATGTATCTGCCTTAGGGCAAAATTGTAAGAACAAAGAGCAAAAGTTGTTCGGAAGCAGACAAAAAGTTTATTTTGTACGGAAACGGAAAATATGGACAGAAGAGTTGAAAAGACAAGAAAAGCTATTATCGAGGCCCTGAGTACTCTCATGAGCAAAAAGGAATATCAAAGCATTACGGTTGCAGACATAATCAAAAAAGCAAATGTTGGACGTTCAACGTTTTATGAAAATTTCTTGAACAAAGATGAAGTTTTCGATGAAATCTTGAACAACCTCATCTATCACGTATTTGATGAAATTGAACACAAGGATGGTCATGTATTTCAAAACAATCTGAAAGGTGAAATAACACACATGTACATTCATATCCGAGACAACGAAGGAAAGGCAAAAACGTTTCTTTTAGGCAAGTCCGCAGACATTTTCTATGACAGAATGGGCGAAAAGGTTGCCCGAATATGCGATGAAAAACTAAAGGTTTCCGAAAAACTTCCTCCAGAGCTGACTCATTCGCACATTTCTTCAACATTCAGCGACATACTCAAATATTGGTCCGACAATAAATTTGCAGACACGCCAGAGCAGGTCGCGTCCTATTTCATGTTGCTGGCAGACGAAATACTTGACACGTAAATTTCATTACAAAAGATAATGATAAAGTCTCAGACATTAGAAGTTCAAGTGCCTTGACATTAGAAGTTCAAGCTCCCCGACATTAGAAGTTCAAGCTCCCCGACATTAGAACAGCCTCAAAAATAAAATCTGCCACTTCAAAAAAAAAATAAACCGCTGTATGATTTAGCCTATAAAGTTGCTTGCTTGCAAAAGCTGCATAAATACGGTGGTTTTAGATGTTCCAGAAAAAAATAATAGAAAAATACCTTGCAATGACAGAGCATGGGCTACTGTCAGAAAATTATGCCCAATTCAAATCCCTGTTTGCAGACAAAGAAAAGCAGGAGAACATACGTGCATCAAAGGAAGAACAGTATCAGGAAGGATTTATCAGAGACCTTTTCTGCTCAGTTCTGGGATACACGATAAAGCCTGAATCTGGCTACAATATCCTTACGGAGCTGAAGAACGAAACAAGGAACAAGAACAATGCCCGAAAGGCGGACGGAGCAATCGTCATGCGAGGAATGACAAAAGCCGTAATCGAGCTTAAAGGCACGAACACACAGGATTTAGACTCAGTAGCAAGGCAAGCCTTTGACTACAAGAGCCATCACGAGAACTGCAACTATGTAATCGTGTCAAACTTTGAGCGTCTCCGTCTGTATGTTGAAACACAGTCTGATTTCATAGAATTCAACCTTTTCAATCTCTCGAAGGACGACTTTACCCTGCTCCACCTGCTTCTGCATAGGGATAGCATTGCAAACGATTTGCCTTTGAAACTAAAACACGAAACCGTAACGGAGGAAAAGGAAATTACAAACCTTTTCTACGCTGACTACTCAGCCTTTAAGCGAGCCTTGTTTGAGGATTTGTGCGAAAACAATCATGCAACGGACAAACTCCAGCTTTTTAAAAAGACACAGAAGCTCCTTGACAGAATTTTGTTCGTGCTTTTCTGCGAAGACAGGAATCTGCTGCCAGCAAATTCAGTAATGGGGATTATCAACGACTACAAAAAGCTGAAGGAGATGGGCTACTACCAAAGCCTTTACACGGTATTCAAAACATTCTTTAACCGAATAGACAAAGGCTTTAAGCATGATTGTGATAGATCAAAGGATGTCTTTGCCTACAACGGAGGGCTTTTTAAACGAGATGAAATGCTCGACGAACTAACGGTGGGTGACGATGTACTGTACATCCATTCTCAAAAGCTTGCTCAGTACGACTTTGAAAGCCAAATCAGCGTAGACATACTGGGACGCATTTTTGAAAATTCACTCACAGAAATTGAGGAAATACAGAAAGAAATAGAAGCAGAAAGAAATGGCGTAAAGGTTTCCCACAGCAATGTGGGTAAACGAAAGAAAGACGGTGTTTTCTATACTCCGTCGTACATCACGAAATATATTGTGGAGAACACCATTGGAAAGCTATGCGAGGCAAAGAAAAATGAGCTGCACATTAATGACGCAGAATTTACCTCCGACATGAAACATTCAGGCAAGAAGCTTTCGGAACTCGATGGGAGACTAGAAGCATATCGCTCTTGGCTTTTGGGATTAAAAATCCTTGACCCTGCATGTGGGTCGGGAGCGTTTTTAAATGCCGCCTTAAAGGAACTTAGAAAAGAACATACGCTAATAGATTATTTCTGGGCTAAAATCCACAAGGGTGAGTTGAATTTCTCGCAGATAGACAATACGATTCTAGAAAACAACCTGTACGGTGTAGACATAAACGAAGACAGTGTGGAAATTACCAAACTGTCACTTTGGCTTTCCACAGCTCAGAAGAACAGAAAGCTAACAACACTGAACGATAAGATAAAATGTGGCAACAGCCTAATCGATGACACGAACGTGGCGGGTGAAAAGGCGTTCGACTGGCAAAAAGAGTTCCCTGAAGTGTTTAAACTCAGAGACTTTGAACACAATGTGTCTGAAAATGGTGGCTTTGACGTGGTTATCGGAAATCCACCGTATGTCCCATCTCGCTCAATTTCTGACGCAGAAAAAAAATTCTATTATCAGCATTTTAAAACGACGGAATATCAAATAAACACATACGCTTTATTTATGGAAAAAATATTTTCACTGCTTAAGCCGAATGGACTTTACGGAATGATTATTCCAAACTACTGGCTTTCAACAAAGTTTGATAAAAATCTTCGAAAGCTCATATTCTGCGAAAAAACAATGATTTCTTTGCTGAATACATACAATGTTTTTGGTGATGCTGTTGTTGATACGGTTATACCAATTGGAAAGAATTGTAAAGAACAAAACACAACAAAGATTTTAAGTCACTCCCGTCCAAAATGTTTAAGCGAAAGAAAAGACAGTCTGAAGCCTCTCAAA
>ERZ842401.1431-NODE-1431-length-34205-cov-5.360791_pt1 | contig 34205 bp, 34 predicted proteins | sample MGYA00521270_ERZ842401 | MGnify/ENA primary metagenome ERZ842401 (study PRJEB31892, sample SAMEA3878208) | bioreactor metagenome | biome: Moose rumen | place: Sweden | collected 2011-10 | study: EMG produced TPA metagenomics assembly of the PRJEB12797 data set...
AGTGGCATCAACAAACTGCCACTTCAAAAGCTCTTCCGGCCACCACAGACAACCATTTTCAACACCACCACCAAACCCGATGCAGCTCAGTCTCTCGGACTCGATGCGATTTACAGGATACACGAAGCAGTGGACATCCCGATAGTCGCCATAGGCGGGATCAATCAGGGTAACATCCAATCGGTCATCAAGGCCGGAGCCGACTGCGCTGCGGTGGTCTCGGCAGTGGTCGCACAGGATGATGTGAGGAAGGCGGCGCACGACCTCAGGGACCTAATAATAAAGGCACGCCTGCGACTTACACAATCACTGACACAAGATAGTTGCCTTTAAAATACAGTAAAGGAATATGGTCGTTCATGGGCGCACAGGACGAGTATTTGCGCAATTTCTGCATCTTACTCACCGAGAAGGGTGTAGTTCCCCTGACCGATCCTCTCCAAATCTCTGTCTACCAGAGTCTCCAGGGAGGAATGAAGAGACCGAGCGATCTCACAACGGAACTGGGGTTGAGTTCATCATCTCTGCACTTCGTCATCGACAAGATGTCCGAGACAGGGATAATCAACAGGATCAAGCCAGAAACGGACAAGAAGACCGTCTACTACACTACCAACGCTAAGATCCTTGCCAGTTCGGCAGAGACCAACGACAGACTGAAGAACATCTCCGAGAAGACGTTCGTTGACCCCCTCAAGAATTACAAGGGACTGTCGTCACTGACCAACATGCTCGACTGCTACATGTCGGAGATCGGTGTCAACATCGATCCTCTGATGAAAAAGTACGCAGAGGCATTGGCGGACTCCATCGAGATCAACAAGTCCGGATTCGAGGACGCCATCATGGATGCGAGGGACGTCTTCGCAAAACTAACAGGATATAATTTCACACTGTTCTCCTCATCGCCGCTCACTCTCGTCCTTACCGGTGATGAGGGCGTCATCGACAGGGTGCCCACGCTCATGCACTTCGTGACGAGGCTTATCGAGAACGCCACAGGAAGGTGCTACAGGCTCACCAACGCAGAGAGCTTCAACGGATCCGATACAATGGTCAAGGTCACCATGGAGCGCTGCGAGAAATCTGAGGAACCCTACATGAACACCGCCAACCACCACAAGGACACGGAACGTTTCCTGATGGTCGACGTTGACGGCAGCGCAGGACTCATGACGAGCGATGTCCAGATCGACATCATCGACTCCATCTACGAGAGGCCCCTGTGCATCACAGACATAGTCAACAAGGTGGACGCACCTAGGTCCACCATCACTTCGAACCTGCTCAGGATGGTCGAGGAAGGCGTCATGTCCGTATTCTACTCCGAATCCGGGTCGGCCTACTACGGACTCGCATGTTCGATTCTGCTCAAGAAATCACGTCCGATCTCATCGGACAACGAAGAGCTCCGCACGGTCCTGGACTCCGTCAAGGACAAGGACGGGGCATTCATGGAGGGACAGCTGCTCTACACCCTCGCATACCTCAAGAAGCTCGGATTCGACTCCGAGTACCTGATGGTCGTCCTCGGAGCAAAGTACATGAGGGCCACCGGGGACATGGGTGCACAGGGCAACTTCGACACCTACTTCGGCAACATGTCCGACATCGCAAAGGCGATCGGACTCTCCCTCAACATAGTCTCAATCTACCCGCTCACCATCGGAATCACCAGCAACAATCCCGACAGCGAGATGTCGCAGGCGATGACCTTCATCAAGGGAATGGCCCACCAGGGACTCGAGATGGCGAGCAGCGGAATATTCGTCAGGAACACCGACGAGAAGCCCGAAGGGGAGAACATCTCGTTCAAAGAGATCTACCCCGCTCTGAGCATGACGCCCGTCAAGGGAGTCATGGTGGAGAACCTCTCACCCACTCCTACGACCAAGAAGCGCACATCGTCCATCAAGACCGCACTGCTCAACCGCAGTAAGAAGCAGAACGAGCAAGCCGTAAGGACCGTCAGGTACATCACGGCCGGAGTTTTCGCGGCATTGCTCCTAGCAGTCGTAGTGTTCGGATTCGCCGGTAGCACCGACGACTTCGATGCGCACACCGTTGACCTCACCATCGACAGCGACCTCGTGGCCACCGTGTACGATGCGGACGGCGTAGCGCTTGAGTACCCCTTCGTCCTCGAAGAGGGCACTACCGTCTCCCTGGTCCTAGAAGAGGCCAGGGACATCGGTTTCGTCGATAAGGGAATAGCATATCTGCTGGAACCCACCGACGGACGCGTCTACAGTCTGACCATGAACTCAGATATGACGATTGAACCACTCACGGACATCTCCTACCTGGAGAACCCGTGCTACGACTTCTCCATCTACTGCTCCGCGAAATCTATCAGCGAAAACGACGAGATGATTTTCATCGGAGCTGCCGAATACAAGCAGGCATCATCCGGGCTCTACGTATCCAAGAACAACCAGATCGTCTTCCTGGCCAAGGAAGGGTATACCCTCGCATACGACGACGGTCAGGGTAACAAAGGTCTCCTCCAGTCGTCCAACCCCCGCAACATCTCCGACTGCGATTCCATCGAGGTCATCGAGATGCCTGTGGAGACGAAGAAGATCTACATCGACGACGGAAGGACATACATCTACGGCGACCAAAAGATCACCGGGGAGCTCATAGTCCAGGGCGATACCAAGTCAGTCACGCTGAAACCGGTGAACGACAACACCAAAATCCTCGTCAACGGCAAAGAGGTCTATCAGGACCATGACGGCGGATTTGTCATCGACCTTCTGCCCGGAGAGGAGATCCATATCAGCAGCGAGGACGGTTGGTTCCACTAACCGCCGGACTGTCCAAAATCTTCAAGAGCATAATCGATCAGGACACCTCACCTGTAATCGTCTGCAACTTGATGCACGTTGTCGTCTACATGAGCCCTGCCGCCATCAAAACATACAAGGAAGATGGCGGTGCGGAAATTCTCGGAACATCCATTTTCGACTGCCATAACGGAAGGACGAACGAGATGATCCGGTCAGAACAAGGATGAGTATATGGTCGCCCTCCGCAACGATGATGGCACGCTGATAGGTTATTACGAGAAGCATGAGTACCGCAACAAGGACGAGACTCCCTTCTACCAATTCTGACAAACCTTCGGTTTATATTATTAATTGAGAACACAACTTCTCATTACTGAGGCGACAACATGGCCACCAACAAGAGAACCGACAAAGGTTTCTGCCCATTCTGCGGCATGAGTTTCAGTGGCGACCATGACGACTGTCCCTTCTGCGGACAGGACCTCAGAATGTACAAGGACGACCTTGGACCGATCATGGGCTCCATCCAGACGGTCACTAACATCGATATGAAGAGTCCGAAGGTCAGGATTACCATGTCCGTCGTACTCTTCCTGCTCGCCTTTGCCGGGGCCCTGGTGGTCTTTGACTATTATGACTCCCACTTCAACACTCCGGTCGAGGAAGAGGAGGCAGTCATCCCGGAAGGTCTCATGATCGGGCTGCAGAGCAACGGTTATCTGGACCTCACACAGGATTTCGCTACACAGGATCTCAAAGTTCAACCCCTTTACGACCCCGAACTCAAGCTGCGCTTCTATCTGGGCAATGAGCATCAGGGCAAATATCAAAAGGTGGTCTGGCAAGTCACTACTGAATCATTCAGTTCCACCAACATGAAGAACCCGTTCTATCAAAAGGTAACCAAGGAGATCTCCGAATCGACGGATATCGACAGCGTCCTCTGGGAAAATGTCAACATCGGCAAATTCTGGATCATCGCCGATTGCTATACAGCAGACGGCGGATGCGATGTTTTCATGGGTACCGGAATCTACTATGGCAAACTCGACAAGAGCTACACATGGACGTACAACGATACGAAGATGTCCTTCGACTACACCATGTCCTCCGACGAGGTCAGGAAATGCCTCAACGTGGATCTGACCACGAGGATGGATAAACAGTCAATATCGTCTATGACGGATTACGTGATAGACGGACAATCCATCACCGACCTCAACAACAAGCTGAAATCCCTTTACAACAAGAACTACAGATTCAGCGAGGCGGGATACGCCGATTTCGTCCTGTCCTTCATCCAGTCATGCATTTATGATGTCTATGATAGCTACAACTATCATGTCTCCGACTTCTGGGCGTACCCTACGGAGACCATCCTAAACGGATGCGGCGATGATGAGGATAAAGCGATCCTGTTCTGCTCCATCATGAAGGATGCGGGAATGAATGTCGGCATCATCACATTCCCCGAATCCACCATAGCCGCGGTGGAGATCGACCTGTCCGACAGCTACATCGGAACCTATGCCAAGACCGTCAGGGAACTGTACAACAGATATACTGTAGCAGATACCGATTCCCAGCTTAGATTGGGAGAGCTCAGATCGTATTATGATGTGTCCGAGGACGGCACCCTCTACTACAACGGCGAAGAGATCCACGGAAAGTACAGACTAGAGACAGTCTGATATACTACGATGAAGTCGGTGTCCTCATGGCATTCGGTTTATTCAGACCCACAGGAGAGTACAAACTTGTGGTCCTGGTCAGGAACGATCTCAAAATGGGCAAGGGCAAGATCGCCGCACAGGTAGGTCATGCAGCCGTAGAATGTGCCCTCTTCACCGAGAAGAAGGACAAAAGGACGTTCGATGCCTGGTACAGAAGCGGTCAGCCCAAGATCGTACTCAAAGTGGATTCTTTAGAGGAACTCGACAAGTACAGGATGATCGCCAGCAGCAACAAGATCCACATTGCGGTCATCACCGATGCCGGAAGGACACAGGTGGACCCAGGTACGATCACCTGTATGGGTCTGGGGCCTGCGCCTGCCAGCGAGATCGATAAGATCACCGGCGAACTGAAAATGCTGTGATTCAGACCTTCTTTATCTTCGCTTCCTTCTCCATATCAGAGGACTTCAGGTTGTAAAGGCAATCCAGAAGCGATACTTTGAATGAACCGGGACCTTTGCATTCAAGCTCCGCATGCTCCGCTGCGACATTGAATGCCGTGATCGCTGCGATGACAGCGAACAGGTCCGCACCGCTTGCACCTACATATGCTCCGATGACCGAACTCAGCATGCAACCGGTTCCCGATACGGTTCCTTGATAATCCGATCCGTTGGAAAGGACATACAAATCCTTTCCGTCAGAGATGTAATCCTTCTTACCGGTGGCCACGACTACACAACCATACTTCTTCGCTAGCCCCAGGACCAGGTCGCCGATATTCTCAGCGGTGCTCGTGGAATCGACACCTTTGACTCCGCCTGCGACACCTGCAAGGAATGAGATCTCACCTGCGTTGCCCTTGAGTACCTCTGGCTTGACATCCATGATGATCCTGTCGGCCACCAAATTGCGGTATGACGTTGCACCTGCGCCAACAGCATCGAATACAACGGGTACCCCGTTCTTCTTGGCCACGCTGCCTGCCATCTGCATGGATTCGACGGTACGCTCGTTGAGAGTACCCATGTTGAGCACCACGGCACCCGCGATGCGTGATATGTCCACGACATCCTTCATCTCATCCGTCATAATCGGAGAGCCTCCGGAGCATATGCATATGTTAGCACAATCGTTCACCGTGACGTAGTTGGTGATGTGGTGCACCAATGGTGATTTCTCGTGTACGGCATCCATGAACTTTGAAAGATCTGTGACCATGTTCTCTCCATCACCCTCTTGATATAAACATCTGACTAACTGGAGTGGCTTTCCGGCGCTCCCGGGATTTTGGGGAACGCTTAAAAGGACTTTCGGTTGACGATTCCAAGGCTCATTGGAGTCAGCGGAAAGATGATCGAAGATCTACTGTTGAAGATGTTCAAATCTCGCTCCGCTCGATTACAAATGGGACAGGCTCCGCCATCCTAAGTTCATAGAAAGGTCCGTAGTATCAAATGGTGCGATCCCATCTCTATTATTGCCTCAGGAGAGGATCGCATTACTCTCAGAAATACGAAAATAGATAGTTTTAGCGGTAGCAATGGACCCTTCGACGACGTCAGCTTCAAATTGAAGCTGACTGACGATTGGAAAATCACCAATATGACGAGCTTCGAATACCAAAACAAGTATGCCAAGGAATGGATGAATGTATCGAGAGGGATAACCATCATCGGTATCGAATGTACGGTGAAACAATTCGCCTGTGATGTTTGCAAGAACAGAGCGTCTGTAAAACAGACGCGTGCTAGGAACTTCAATCACGTGAGAGGATACGGTTTTGACACGATACTTAAGGTACGTATCCCTCAGGTCTTTTGCCGTTCCTGCGGAACGGTCAAGACCTTCAGTTTTCCTCTGGCCAGGGAGTTCGTTTCATACACGTTGGAATTCGAGAATCATGTTATTAGATTGATGACCAAAGGCACTGTCACCGATGTCTCTGAAGAGATGTGCGTAGGTACATGGATCGTTTGGGATATCGTGGTATATTGGGTGACCAAGGCCTTGGAGAACTTGGATCTTTCCCATGTGACCATGATCACGATCGACGAGACATCTTTCAAGAAGGGTAACAACTTCGTTACCGTTGTTTGCGATCAGAATCGCAAACTGATATTCATGTGTGAAGGAAAGGACAAGGAAACGGTCAAACGGTTCTGCGATTGGTTGATCGAACACAAAGGAGATGCCAAGAACATCAAGATTGTCTGTTCCGACATGAGTCCTGCTTATGAAGCAGGAGTCAAGGATTACCTTGTCAATGCCATCCAGATCTTCGATAAATTCCATATCTTCAAGCTCCTGAATGAAGATATGGACCGTATCAGAAAGAGGCTATTGAGGTCTGCATCACAGGATGATCGCAAGAGAATGGGTAACATCAGATTCACAGTATTCAAGCACCAGTCCAACATGAATGAAGCAGATATAGAAAGGCTCGAGACGATAAGACTCGTCAATCCGGAATTGGCTCTGGCCTATGATATGAAGGAGACTTTCTTCCTGTTGTATGAACAGGACTGCAAAGAGGATGCGATCATATTCTTCAACACATGGTGGGAGTGGGTCTCTAACGAAGGTCCGATGGAACTAAAGAAGAGAGCTATGCTGCTATCAGAGAACTTAGACAAGATTCTATCGTGGTATGATTACCCGATGACGAACGCCTTCGCTGAAGGCGTTAATTCCAAGATTCAGAAGATCAAGGCGGACGGTTGCGGATACACCAATGTGGATAACTTCATCATGGTATGCTTTCTCAAGTTGGGTGATCTTGACATCGATGTTCAATGAACAAAAACGTATGATGGCGGAGCCTGTCTGCTGGATAACGAGCGTAGCGAGCTTTACTCGAATTTACCGGCCGAAACCTCTTAAATACTTTCCCCAAAATCCCAGGAGCGCCGGCTTTCCATATCCTTTATATCCTCCCCGACAATCCGTCTGGCATGGCTATGATCGAGATCGAATACATCCACACCGAGAAGGACATAGACGACGTCAGCATTAGGAGACCCACATACGGCAAGATGAGGGCCTATATCCAGGACCTCATATACGAAATGAAGGCAGGTGACATCTCATGTTCATTCAAGGATACCGTCATCGAGGATGGCAAACATGAAGTTCTGATAAACGGCAGGACCATCCCGGAAATCATAGACGGACTCGAGATCAGGCATCTCGATGTCGAGGAGGGCTGCGACCACGGAAAACCCAGCAAGATCCTCTTCGGACGCCCCACACTGGACTGGAAGAAGAAGTACATAGAGGATGTGCCCGACACGATCATGAAAAATGCCATCGCAAAGGTGTACGCCGACGAGAGGCAGAAACAGCTGGATTCCCAGTGAACAGGTGCTATTCAGGCACCTATCTTTTTCAATATCGATACAGAGGCACCCATATGTCCGACGACATCGAACTCATCAGCGACTTCAAAGCCCTGAAGATGAATGTCATCCGTGTGGACGAGGATGACATCCAGACCGTATTCGACCGCATAGCGGAGATCGGTACCCTCGACTACGAGGAGGAACTGGACCCCAAGGATTCCAAGGAGCCCTTCAGATTCATGCAGTCGTTCATCCTGAGAGAGAACTGTGATGCCGAGGTACTGTGGTTCGATACCGACAAGAAGGTCCTAGGTGCGATCAGGGTGTCCGCAGTTGTAGACGATGACGAGGAAAAGGAGTTCAACTCCAGATTGGGTGTCATCAAGAACACTTCCACGGAAGGGATCAGGAACGATTCCCACTCATCCACGTTGTCCCCTTATATGCACATGTGCTTCAAGAGGGCACTAGGCCTCTGATCGTGCAGAAACCCTTAAAACGATATCCCCATGCTCCGACCAATGTTCGAGATCATCAGAAGGGACGGGCTCGCCCGTATCGGAAAATTCACCACCAATTCGGGACGCACGATGGAGACGCCGGCGCTGTTCCCTGTAATCAACCCCAAGATTAACACGGTACCTGCCAGGGAACTCTATGACAAGTTCGGCTTCAAGTCCCTGATCACGAACTCGTACATCATCAAGAACACCCCCGAGCTCAAAGAGAAGGCCCAGGCGGTGGGACTCCACGAGATGCTCGACTTCCCCGGGATCATCATGACCGACTCCGGAACATTCCAGAGCCATATGTACGGAGAGGTGAAACTCACCAACGAGGAGATCATCGAGTTCCAGAAATCCATCGGTACCGACATCGGTACGGTCCTCGACATATTCACCGAACCCTACTGGACGAAGGAACAGACTGCCGAATCCATCGAGGTCACGCTGGAGAGGACCCAGAAGGCCTGCGAAATGAAGGGCGAGATGATGATCAACGGTGTTGCACAGGGTTCAATCTACACGGACCTCAGGGAAAGCTGCGCACGCAGGATGGCCACCATGGACATCGACGTTCACCCCATCGGAGGAGTCGTTCCCCTGATGGAGCAGTACAGGTACGCAGAGCTCGTGGACGTCATCATGTCCAGCAAGAAGGGTCTGAACCCCAACCGTCCGGTCCATCTGTTCGGTGCCGGTCACCCTATGATCCTCGCATTCGCTGCACTGATGGGATGTGATTTCTTCGATTCAGCATCATATGCAAAATTCGCCCGCGACGAGAGGATGATGTTCGTGGACGGAACTTTCCGTCTCGCCGAGATGGAATCCCTTGACTGCAACTGTCCCGCATGCCGCGGACACACCCTGGAGGAGCTCAGGAAGATGGAGAAGGGCAAGAAGACCAAGCTCATCGCCGAGCACAACCTCTATCAGATCACCCAGGAACTGAACCTCGTCAGGAGATATATCCGTGAGGGACGCCTCTGGGAGCTCGCAGAGCTCAGGTGCAGGGCACATCCCGCTCTTCTGGAAGCGCTCAGGAAGCTGAAGGACTATCAGGACGTCATGGAGCAATACGATCCCATCAGCCGCGACGGTGCCATATTCTACACCGGTCCCGAGACGAGGAACCGTCCCGTGTTCAAGAGATACCTCGACAGGCTCGGAACGAGATACGTCCTCCCTACGGACAAGGTCGCCCTCTTCGAGGACAACCACGGCAAGCCTTACAGCAGACCCTACGAGCAGGATTTCGACAAGGCACGCAGGGCAGGATACACTCCTATCGTCGTTGCACCCTTCGGACCTGTTCCGGCAGAACTCGACGAACTGTACCCGTTAGCGCAGTCGCTGTTCCCCCAGATCCCCGACATGGAGACCGAGACGGAATCCGAAAGGCTCACTTACCAGTTCCTCAGCATGATGGGCGTGAAGGAGGTCATCCTCCAGGATCAGATCCCCGACGACGGTACCGAGGAATTCGATGCCAACATGCTCAGGGCAAAAGCCGTTGCTAGATACCAGTTCGGTATCGAGGCTGCAGATGCCCTATTCAGGGAACCTGTGGAACTCGTCACCAGTAAGAAGACAGGCAAGATCAGGAATGTCATCTCCGACGGAGAGCATGTCCTGTCCATGCGTGCAGGCGACGGATTATACACGCTGAAGCTCGAGGGAGCCAAGAGGATCACCCAGGCTGTGCCCAAACCCCACATGAGGGTGCAGGTCATGGATGATGCAGTCCCCTTCGCTGCTCAGGGCCGTAACGTGTTCGCTCAGTTCGTCACCGAGTGCGATCCCGAGATACGCACAATGGAAGAGGTCATCGTCACGGACAAAGACGATAACCCGATCGCAACCGGACGTGCATTCCTCGTACCCTTCGAAATCGAGCAGATGAAGAAGGGAATGGCCGTCAAGGTACGTTCAGGTTCCAGCGACGAATGATTGCTCGAAGCCATCTATAAAACCACAAAGATCTGAAGGATTCAGGCACCCGGGCTTTCGCCCAGATACCGGATCCTTTCAGAGATGTTTCTAGTCGGATCGGCATCAGGCCGTCTCTTCATACATGTATTTCCTGCACACAGGGATGATCACTCCGCCAATCGCGTTTCCGATAGCGACGAGGATTATGAGCAACAGTGCGTCGACAGAGAACACGCCAGCGGAGCAGAAGTAGAACATATCCGCGATACTGTGCTCCGAACCCGCCAGAATGAAGGTGGGGACACATATGAACGCTCCGAGGTAGCTCTTCTTCGTCTTGTACACATCCGCCGCGATGAACATCAGGATACCGCAGAAGATCCCTTTCAGAACAATCTTGAGGGGGTCATCGAGCATGGCTATCTTCGCATCTATGAATCCGGGTACGAACTGGTCCGCCATTGGCATGCACTGAGCGATCAGCAGTGTTCCGACAAAATTACCTATGAGCATGATCAGAAGATCGATGCCGTATGTCCAAGGCTTGTCGTCGAACATGTATCCGACCTTTCCTGTGTACAGGTCCAATCCAAAAGTGAATACCGTGAACAGTCCGATGGAGAACAGGATGGCCCCTACCCATTTCAGCTCAGGGTTTATTCCCATGGTTCCGAGCAGTACTGCTCCCCCCAATCCGATACTCATTCCGGCGAGTATCGCCCTTATGAAACATTTCAGATAGTGCTGGTAATCCATCGGGTATCACCAATGAAACTTGTTATCTTTCGTATCCATATAATCGTTATTATTATCCGCCAGAAGTGAGATGCGGTGAACATGAGAGGCGACCTTCACACGCTCAAGAGAGTATGTAGCTACGCATCGGTCGTGATGCTCATCGGAGAGGGTGCCTTCGCTATCCTTGCGGCCGCCATGCTCGCGATGGGCGGAATGGCCTTGTCCGACAAAGGATTCCGTCAGACATTCACCGACCTGATCTGGTGCAGGGACGATGACGTATCGATCATCGCCGGGTCTATCGAGATGTGCCTCATCTTCATCGCGATGTTCATCACGGTGATGGTCATCCATGACATCATGGTGTCCATACAGAACGAGCACAGCCCCTTCATGGAGCAGACCCCTAACGGATTGAAGCTCGTATGCACCACGTTCATCCTGTGTGCCTCTCCTCTTATGGGATTGGAGTACCTTTGCAGGGAGGACTTCGTTCTCGCACTGTGCGTGGCATTGCTGTGCATCCTGATCTCGGTGGTGCTCTACTGCCTCACGATAATCTTCCGCTACGGATACCTTCTCCAGGATGAATCGGACCATACGTTGTGATAACATGGCGATAATCCTCAGACTTGACAGGGTGATGGCGGACAGGAAGATGTCCCTCAACGAACTCGCCGAGAAGGTGGGCATCTCCAATGTCAATCTGTCGAATATCAAGACGGGCAAGATATGCGCTATCAGATTCTCCACGCTGAACGGTATCTGCAAGGCCCTGGACTGTCAGCCCGGGGACATCCTCGAATATGTCGAGGACGAGGATTCAGACACTTGAACCCTCGCTCTCGGATGCCAGTTCCCTTTCCATCCTCTTCTTCGAGAACAGTACGGAATCCATGAATGCGACCCATGTGATCTCGATAAGGATCGATGTCGCTATTGCAACCATTCCAGGAGGATAGAGCGCGACACACAATGCTATTGCTACACCCTTGTTCTTGTAGGATGTCATGAGAATATCCGTGACCCTCTGACCCCAGCGTATTCCTGCCTTCTTTTCGATGACTTCCACAGCGGTTCCCAGACCGAAGGATCTGAGGGCCGCGATGATGATGAACACTGCGAAGATCCACAGCTCGTTGCCGGAGAAGTTAGTCGCACCGACAGAGAGCCATACCATAAAGAAGATACAGCAGTTCAGGAAGGCCGCGAGGAAATCCTTGTTGATCTGCACCTTGACCAGGAACCTGGACAGGATCAGCGGAACACCGATCAGCTCGATGACAGTGATGATCAGGAATTCCATATCGACGGAATCCCCAAGCGCCATCCAGACTATGAACGGAATCCAGATCAGCGAGAGTATGTAGATGACGATCGTTCCCCTTGCGGCATGCTCTGCATCTCCGCGGAGGATGATCGATAACGGAAGGACGGAACCTGCGAAGGGTGTTGCGGCGATGAAGACCAATCCCGCAGCCTGCTTGGCGTACTCCGTATCCTTCAAAAGGAAATATCCCAACAGAGGGATGATAGAAGCGACGATCATTCCAAGGAATATGGCCCTGGCCATCGATTTACCGTACTTCAGAGGGTTAAGGTTCTGCAACGGGATCCTCGACATGGAGAGGGTCAGCATGACCACCAATGTCAGTATGGTCAGATTGGAGCGCAGTCCCGCATCTAGCACATCTCCCGGGAACGCTCCCGAGAAGTTCGTTATCAGGGCCACGACCATGGCGGCCATCATCATGAACGCACTGCTGGTCAGCAGCGTCATCGCTTTCATGATTGTAATATAGTAAGGTCAGTATTTATCGATTATCGATAAATAATTCATTTATAACATGAATATAATGATGATGTATGGCCTATGTGAGACCCGTGAAGGCGGGATGGTGGAATGTATTCAGACCGTGGACCCTCCACGGTGCCGTAGTACCCGTTCTCATAGGAGGTGCAGTGGCATTCCAGACAGCGGAACTCAACGCGCTGAGCGTCGGCATATTCATCCTGATAATGATAGGTGGATGCCTGCTGCAATCTGCCGCGAACATCCTCAACACCTACGGTGACTTCAAGAGCGGAGTCGATACCGTAGAGAACGAGACAAGGTCCCCGGAACTGGTCACTGGTGTGCTCACTCCGAAGAAAGTACTCTACGCCGGATTGGCATGCCTAGGCATCACAGCCATACTCGGCCTCATATTCATATGGTACTCCGGATGGGGGATACTGATCTACGGACTCCTCGGAATCCTCGGTGCGGGCACATACACGGTAGGATTGTCATACAAGTACCACGGAATGGGACAGATCAGCGTGTTCATAATGATGGGTCTGCTGATGCCCCTCGGTACATACTGCGTCCTCACCGGAGAGATGTTCTCCATGGAGGTGCTCCTGCTGAGCCTGCCCAACACGTTCATGATCACTGGTGTCCTGGCAGGCAACGAGATGAGGGATTACTACGAGGACAAGAAGGCGGATGCGGGAACGCTCATAGGCCACTTCTCCTACGAGACGGGAATGAAGATCTACCTTTTCGAGGCCCTTGTGTCCTTCCCAATCCTTATTGTATTGGTGGCATTCGGAGCAGCACCTCTGGGATGTCTCCTGGCATTGCTCACATTGTACGATGCCTACATCCTCTTGCAAAACAGCAAGAAGGCACCGACCGATCCGCATGCGAGTTTCATGCTGGTACCACTCTGTTTCAAGCTCAATTGGCACTTCGGAGTGCTGATGGTAATAGGATATGTTTTAGACATGAACATCATCCCGATGGTGATCTGAAATGACCGATGATCTCAAGACCGGAAATCAGTTCGAGGGAAAGGAAGAGTTCGTCAAGGACGCCTTCACCGAGATCGCAGAATACTACGACGACATGAATGAGGTTATGTCCATGCACATGGTGCAGGGTTGGCACAAGTTCATGATGAAGAAGGCCGGTGACATCAAGGGGAAGACCTGTCTTGACGTCGGTACCGGAACCGGTGAGATCGCTTTCCATGTCGCAAGGACGGCTGGTCCCGGGTCCACGGTCATCGGAGTGGACATCACACCTGCCATGCTCGAGCTGGCGAAGAGGAAGGAGAAGGAACTCGACCTTCCAGTCAAGATCGACTGGCGCGAAGGAGATGCCCTTGCTCTTGACATCCCCGAAAATTCTGTGAATCTCGTCACATCCGGTTACATGCTCAGGAACGTCACCAACATCCTTCAAGCTGTTTCCGAAATGCACAGGGTGCTCGCTCCCGGAGGAAAGGTCGTCGTCGCAGAGCTGTCCAAGCCCAAGAACAGGATCATCAAGATCGGTTACAACATCTACATGAAAAGGGTCAAGGCATACGGCCGCAAGCGTGACAGCGGAAAGAAGATCGACGGTAAGTTCTCACCTTACGAGTGGCTCACCACATCCATTGAGGGATTCCCTTACGGAGAGGACATGGTCGCGATCTTCAAGAAGGCCGGATTCGATGATGCACACTTCTACGTGAAATCGATGGGTGCGGTCAACATCTATGTCGGCACCAAGAAATAATGATCACTGACTGTTGAGCTTCATCAGTATCTCGTAGGCAGGCTGCATACCGTTCTGAGCGGCCTTGGTCAGCCACTCCACGGCCTCGACGTATTCCATCTTTATCTGACCGGACAGCGCGAGTGCTCCCAGGTTGTACTGTGCCGTAGGCTCACCGTGCTCTGCCGCCTTCCTGAAGTACGCTTCCGCCTTCTTCAGGTCGTTGGCCTCGAGATATAGCGAACCGACCATCGACTCCGCCGGAACGAACTCCTTGTCCGCAGCACTCTCGAACCACTCGAGCGCCTTGGCTCTGTCCAGTTCTCCCAGATATTCTCCGAGATACAGCAGACCGATGTTGTACTCCGCCTTGACATCGCCCTTCATGGCAGCCGTCAGGAAGTACTTCTCCGCTTCCTTGTACTCGCCTCTCTCGAAAAGTATGCCCCCATAACAGAGACATGCATCCGAATCCTCCTGGTCCGCGGCCAGCTTGAAGTACTTCTCCGATTCGGCACGATCCCGAGGTATCCCTTCACCGTTGTCGAGCATGAATGCAAGATCATATTGGGAATACGAATCCCCTTGGTCAGCGAGTTCCCTGTACATCTGGGCCGCTTTGGCCTTGTCCATCTCGACCCCGTCTCCGTTGCGGTACTTCGTGGCCAGAAGGTACTTGAAATCCACGCTGCCCTGCTCGGCATAGCGTACGATCTCCTCGAGGGAATACTGCTGCTGTTCCATGGGAATCACTTAAGAAATGGGGGGCCGGAGCCCCTTTGAATCGTTTGCTCAGAACTCCTTAGGGAGCTTGCTGTTGTACACTGCGTAGATCGCCTTGTACAGCATGTACTCGTCAGCCTTTGCGACGACTTCGACGGGTGCGTGCATCGACAGAACAGGGACACCGATATCGATGGTGTCGATGTTGTTGAGCGAGATGTAGGATGCGATGGTTCCTCCGCCTCCGACATCGATCTTTCCGAGCTCGGCCATCTGCCAGGTGACATCGGCCTCCCTGAAGATCCTCTGGACGAAGTTCACGACCTCTGCGGATGCATCGTTGGTGCTGTACTTTCCTCCTGCTCCGTCGTACTTGGCGAGGATGGGCCCGTAGTTCATGAACGCACAGTTATTCCTCTCGAAGACCTCGGGCCATGCGGGATCGAATCCTGCTCCGACGTCAGCGGAGAGACAGAACGAGTTCCTGAGAACATGCCTGACCTCGCATCCCTCTGCCTGCGCCAGGTCCTCCACGAAGTCCCTGAAGAAGTAGGATGCCATTCCGGTCGGACCGTCGGATCCTGTCTCCTCCTTGTCGGCGAAAATCGTCATCGTGGTGTACTCAGGATTCTTGGTGTCCAGCTCTGCCAAGAACTCTGCGTATGCGCATGAGCTGTCATCCTGTCCGTATCCGGCGATGAGGGATCTGTCGAATCCAAGATCCCTTGCCTTGAATGCGGGAACGGCACAGAGTTCTGCGGACTCGAAGTCGCCCTCTGTGATTCCGTACTTCTCGTTGAGGATCTGCATGATGGCGAGCTTGCACTTCTGTGCGACCTTCTCGTCGTCGTAGGGCCAGGATCCGATCAGGAGGTTGAGCTGCTCTCCCTCGACCACTTTGGAAGCGGTCTTCTGCATCTGGTCCCTTGCCAGGTGGACCAGCAGGTCCGTGATTATGAATGAGGGATCGGATTCGTCCTCTCCGACGTTGATCGTGACCTTGGTTCCGTCCTTGAGTATGACGACTCCGCGGATGGACATCGGAACGGTGGTCCACTGATACTTCTTGATGCCTCCGTAGTAGTGGGTCTTGAAGTAGACCATCTCGCCCTCTTCGAAGAGCGGGTGGGGCTTGAAATCGAGCCTGGGGCTGTCCAGGTGGGCGACCGATACACGGATTCCCTCGGAAACGGGCTTCTTACCCTTAGTGCACATGATAAGGTCCTTGCCACGGTTGTTCAGATAGAACTTGTCTCCGGCCTTGTACTTCTTCCCGGGCACGTACTCGGTGTACTTGTGCTTCTTGAGGATCGGGATGGCGTACTCCACGGCTTCGCGCTCGGTCTTGTTCGCGAGGAACTTTTTGTATCCTTCGCAGAACTTGTTCGCCTCATCGAGGAACTTTGCATCCTTCGCTCCGATGCTCTTGGGATTCGAAAGTAATTCTTCGGACAGTTTCTGTCCTTTGGACTTCTTCTCTGCCATGTTCCGCTTATCTTAGAACCGATTATTAAGAGATTTGCAGAGAGTATCGGAATTATCGCATAGTATAGGGAGAATCTGCCGGCGATACCGGCAGATGATTTGATTGGAAGAAGTTGATCAGTGGATGTGATCCAGTGCACCACAGCCCTCAGCGGCCTTGATGCATTCGGAACAGCCGTTTCCGGAGATCTTGGGGAGTCCGGCCTCCAGGAGCCTGAGGACCTTGTCGAGGCATGATGCCATGGTCTTCTTGACCATATCGATGTCCACGGCCTCCTCCTTCCACGCATCGTAGTCGGTGATGGTGGCGAGACTGCAGTAGCACATTCCGAGCTCCCTTGCCAGCTGGCATTCGGGAACGACTGTCATACCGATGATGTCGCCGAACTGCCTGAACATCCTGCTCTCCGCCCTGGTCGAGAACCTGGGTCCCTCGATGCAGACGTATGTTCCGCCCCTGTGATACTTGATACCGAGCTTCTTTGCGGTCTCGGCGAAGACCCCGTTGAGGTATTCACAGAATGGATCGGGTATGGCGATATGGGTGATCGAATCGTCGAAGTAGGTGTAGTCGCGCTTCTTGGTGAAATCGACGAACTGGTCGACGATAACGAGGTCACCGGATGCGAACTTCCTCTGAAGGGATCCGACCGCACATGCTGAGATGACATACTTGCATCCGAGCTGCTTCAGGGCGTACATATTGGCCTTGTAAGGGACGGACGAAGGTGGGTAGGGTATCGTAGTCCCGTGACGGTGGAGGAACGCGACCTCCACACCAGCGATCTTACCTATAAGGATCTCATCCGACGGTTTCCCGTAGGGGGTATCTGGGTAGACCTTGTCTATCAGTTCGAATGTATCAGGATTATAGATTCCCGTTCCGCCTATGACCGCTATCTCAGGCATAATGACTCATCCTCATTCTCATATTTATGATGATTGAGAGTTGGAATGCTGGCACATCAGAGTTTCTTGGTCATCTCGTACGGTGTCACGTGGAGTGCCTTGTCGGCCTCCTCCTTGGTCAGTCCGGCTCCGAGGGCCACGATCATGGCCTCCTCTTCATTCATGAGGTTCTCTGGCTGGTGGGTATCCGAATCGATGACCATCATCGCTCCGACCTCCCTGGCCATGTTGACCACGTGACCGTTGGTGATGTTGTGGCCTGCACGTCCGGTGACCTCCAGGATGACATCGTTGTCCTTGGCCAGCTGAGCCTCTTCCAATGTGATGAAACCGGGATGGGCCAGGATATCGATCTCAGGGTTCTCCACAGATGCACGGTTGGTTCCGGGCATCACGGGTTCAGTGACGGTCTCACCGTGCACGACGATCCACTCCGCTCCGAACTTCCTTGCCATCTTCGCGACCTTGTCGATCTGTCTCGGAGGGACGTGAGTGATCTCCACTCCGGGGAGGACCTTGATGTAATCCTCGCAGAGGTCGATGGCCTTCACCATGTTGGTGACGACCCATTCCACATTGGTCATGTCGACGTGATCCGTGATTGCGATAAGGTCGTGGCCCTTGTACATGGCCCTGCGGACCAGTTCCGCCGGGATCAGTTCACCGTCGCTGTAGACGGTGTGAGTGTGAAGATCTGCTCTGCTCATTCTGCTCTCTCCTTCAGCTTCTTGTAGACCTCGGACATCGGGAGTCCTGTCTTCTCGATCGCCACCATCGTGTGGTAGATCAGGTCGGCCAGTTCCCAGGCCATCTCGTCCTTGTCCTTGTCCTTTATCGCCAGGGCGAACTCCCCGGCCTCCTCGATGACCTTCTTGCACATGCGTGTCTCGTCGTTGAAGAGCTTGCATGTGTAGCTCTCGTCGGAAGGGTTGGCGTGCCTGTCCTCGATCACGCGTTTGAGATCTGGGAGGATCGCCATAGTCTCCTCGGTATCGCCGTAGATCACCTCATCGAAACATGAGGGCTTCCCGAGATGGCATGCGACACCTGTCTGCTCCACCCTTACCAGGAGGGTGTCTCCGTCGCAGTCGGACTGGATGGACTTGATCTTCTGCACATGGCCGGATTCCTCTCCCTTCTTCCACATCTTCTGTCTGCTCCTGGACCAGAAATGGGTGTATCCTGTGGACTTCATGAGCTCCACCGCTTCGGCATTCGACCACGCGACCATCAGAACCTCGTTGGTGATCCAATCCTGGACCACGACGGGGATCAGTCCTTTGTCATCGTATTTGAGTTCGGTCATCTTACGCACACTCCGTTGTCCCTGAGGTATTCCTTTACCTCGCCCACGGTGTATTCCTTGTAATGGAAGATTGATGCTGCCAATGCAGCTGACGCATTGGTCTGCTGGAAGACCTCCAGGATGTGCTCCTTGGAACCGCATCCTCCGGAGGCTATGACTGGAATGGAAACAGCATCGGAGATCAGGGAGGTGGGCTTGATGTCGTAACCGTTCTTCACGCCGTCCGCGTCCATCGATGTGAACAGGATCTCCCCTGCTCCCAGCTCCTCCACCTCCTTGGCCCATTCTATGGCATCTATGCCTGTGAACCTGGTGCCTCCGTGGGTAACGACCTCGTAGTGGTCGTCCTTCCATTTACCGTCTATCGCGACGACTATGCACTGGCATCCGAATGCGTTGGAGCACTCGGTGATGATGTCGGGATTCTGGACTGCGGCAGAGTTGATCGATACCTTGTCCGCTCCCGCGTTGAGCGTATTCCTGACGTCCTGGACGGATCTTATACCGCCTCCGACGCAAAGCGGGATGTTGAGTCCCTCCGCGGTCTTGTTGACCACGTCGAGCAAAGTGGCCCTCTCCTCCTGTGATGCGGAGATATCCAGGAACGTTATCTCGTCCGCGCCCTGACCCTCGTAGTCGATGGCCATCGTCGGCGGGTCTCCGACCTCCTTGATATTCTGGAAGTTGACCCCTTTCACGACCATTCCGCCCCTCATGTCGAGGCAGGGTATGATTCTCTTGGTCAGCATAGGATCACTCGATCTTCACTGCGCCCTTGTTGCTCAGTGTCTGCTTCCTCACCACTACAGCATCCTTGAGGGCCTTACCCATGGACTTGAATCCGGCCTCTATGATGTGGTGCTCGTCGAATCCGCGGATCACCAATATGTGCAGGGTTATACCGGCGGTCATCGCGAAACTCCTGAAGAAGTGGGTGTACAGGGGATCGGGACAGTCCGCTTCGCAATACGGCCTGTCGACGAGATCCAATGATGTCATGACCATGGCGTCGTCCATGACGACTGTGGCGGTTGCCATCCTCTCGATCGGCTTGTCGCCGAGAGCGTCCCTGAGGGCCTTTCCCAATGTGATAGCGACATCCTCTATCAGGTGGTGGTCGTTGTCCCCTTTCGCTGTCATCTTGATGTCGAAGTCCGCATACTTTGCGAGCGTCTCGACCATGTGCTTGAGGAACTGGAGATCGCAATCGACCTCGAACTTTCCCTTGCCATCCAGATTGAGCTCCACGGTGACGGATGTCTCCCTGGTCTCGCGCTTTATCTTAGCAACCCTGCTTGCCATTTCAATCGGTTAGAATATCCCGCACGATTTAATAATAATATGCGGAAGAATCAAAGAGAAAAGAAAGACCCGTGAGGGCCTGTTTCTTAGGATCAGTCCTCGGACTCGACCTCTACCTCGACGGTGACCTCTTCGGGCTCGGCCATCTCCTTGGCAGGTTCCTCGACGGTCTCGGAAGGCTCCTCTGCAGGTTTCTCCTCCTGGACCGTGTCCTTCTTGTACCTCTCGGGTACGGGGACCCTCTTGGCGGTGGATTCGCCGGTGGGGTTCAGCGGGAGCAGTGCGTCGAGGTATTTCTGCTTGGCAGGGCAGTCGACGAATGCGTACTCGAACACATCACGGAGGGTCTCTACGGTGTAGATCTCCATCATGTCGTAGTACTTCCTGTCGATCATGACATCCTTCTCGTTCTCCATGGGGATTAATGCCATCTTGATTCCGGAGTTCGCGGCAGCTTCGAGCTTTGCGGTCACTCCTCCGATGGGCATCACGGTTCCCCTGACGTTCAGGGATCCGGTCATCGCCAGGTCCTGACGGATCGGGATGTTCTCGAGAGCCGAGATGATGACCGTAGCCATGGTCACGGAAGCGCTGTCCCCGTCGACACCGTTGTATGCGGCGACGTATTCGAGGTGGATGTCCAGTTCGGACAGGTCCGTGAGCGTGTACTTCTTGATGACGGCTGCGATGTTATCCACAGCCTCCTGCGCGATCTTTCCGAGCTGACCGGTGGCGATGATCTTTCCGCCCTTCTTGTTCTGTGCGGGGGTGACCTCTGCCGCAAGGGGCATGACCATTCCGGACATCTCCGAGGAGTTGCCGTTGGAGAGCACTGCGAGACCATTGATGAGTCCGACCGCCTCTCCCTTGTTGTGGAAGAGCTGGTATCTCATCATTCCCTCGATCTGCTTGTCCGCGATCTGCTGCTCGAGACTGCGTGCGGTCTCCCTGGCAGCCATCACATGCTCTGCCGTGACGAGCTTGTCGCCCTTGTTGACCGCCATATCTCCGGAGATACGGATCAGTCCTCCGAGCTCCCTCATCCTGAGTGTGATCTCTCCCTTCTTTCCGGAACGGCGCTGACCCTCCCTGAGGATCTCTCCGACAGCGTACTTGTCGAATGCGGGGATCTTCTCGTCCTTCTTGACCTCCTGGGCGACGAACCTTGCGATGTTGAGACGGTTCTCGTCTGTGTCGGGCATGTTGGTCTCCATGAAGACCTCATATCCGTATCCTCTCACCCTTGACCTGAGTGCGGGGTGCATTCCCTGGATAGCGTCCAGGTTTCCTGCGCAGACGAGTATAAAGTCGCAAGGGACGGGTTCCGATTTGACCAATGCACCGGACGACCTCTCAGACTGACCAGTGATGGACATCTTCTTCTCCTGCATGGCTGTGAGGATCGCCTGCTGGGATTCCATCCTGAGGAGGTTGATCTCATCGAGATAGAGGACTCCCTTGTTCGCCTTGTGGATACATCCTGCCTCGATCCTGTCGTGGGAAGGTGTCTCCAATCCTCCGGATTGGAAGGGGTCGTGCCTGACGTCTCCGAGGAGAGCACCGGCGTGTGTTCCGGTAGCGTCGATGAACGGAGGCAGGTCCCCGGGATCGTGTCCTACGAGTACCTTGGGTACGATTGCGACCTCGTTCCTGGGCTGCATGGGGTTCCTGAAGAGCAACAGTATGAGGAACACACCCATGAACGCGATGAGCGCCACGGTGTATCCGAAGAATATCGCTCCTCCCAGACCCAATGCCATGAGCAGGATGCAGATGTAGATGTAAGCAGAGTTCTTCTGAGTCTTGTGGGCCGCGGCAGCTGCCTTCTGCTCGGCGACGACCGCCTTTCCCTTCCCTGCGGGAAACGTCCTGATCCTGGGCTCGTTGAAATCCTCGGGGTTGTGATATGCAACGATATCGACCAGGTCCTCCTTGGGAAGATACTCCACCATTGAGTTGGCCAGCATGGACTTACCAGTACCGGGCTCTCCGATGAGCATCACATGCCTCTTCTGGGCAGCGGCCTTCCTCATGATGTTGACGGCCCTGTCCTGACCGATGACACGGTCCGCTATCATCTTAGGGACCTCTATGTCGTCGGTGGTCTTGAATGTCTGTTGATCCACCCATGCCTCTACGGACAAGGTGGACTTCTGCTTGGTTTCTTCTGTCATTTACCCCGTTTCTCCTTTAATCAGACGACACCTGACCTCACTGCGTAAATCATCGACAATACGATTACTACTCCGATGACCGCTATGAATATCATCTCTCCGTACTTATCCCAGAATGGGATCCCTCCCACAGGGACGTACGTGTTTTTCTCCAGTTCAGGAAGCTTGAGCGATACATCGCCCTTGAATTCCAGATTCGTGAGAAGCGCCGACGACATCGAATACGTCTTACCGTCGTAGGAGACCTCGGTGAGGTATCCTGCGATACCGGTGTCCACAGCGTATGTCGGATCGACTATGTACCATGATTTCTTAGTCTCGCCGTCCACATCCCCTTCCAGATACACGTAATTCCAGAAGCTGAGATCCTCGTTGGACGCGAGAATGTTGGATCCCGATACGGTCAATACCGGGATGTTGTTCTGTTTGCAAATGGCCGTGAAGGCCTGTGCTATACCTGCAGAGGTGCCCTGTTTGTTCACCAGTGCATCGTATATGTTGCTGATCTTCCCTTCCTCATCCTTCTTGAAGTTCACACGATCCAGCTGCGACATAATGTCCTTGACCTTGTCCGCATCCGCTGATCCGGATACGGAGAAGTCCTTCAGTGCAGTATTCAGCTTCTCAATGGCCTCTGCATCGATGCCTTCGGGCACGGTCAGCGAGAATGTCACGCTCTTAACGACATAGAATGATTCGTCATCGACGACGACCGTACCGACCTCATGGGAGACCTCCACATCCTCCACAGGGTAATCCCATATGTAAGGGACTAGGGGATTCGAGAGATACAGGGCCGTGAGAGCGTTGCGGACCACATCCTCGGCGTATTCCTTCGCTTCATCGGTATCTTTGCAGAGTACCTTCGCTTCTAGTGCAATAACAAACTCCTTCGTGTCACCATCGTAGGATGTGGCCTTGTTGACCTCCTTGAACACGAGCTTGCTGTTCTCATCAAGCTGCTCGTAGTAGGTGAAGACCTCTGAGTCGAGAGCATCCGCATCTATTGCTGGTAACATCATGACGGATGCCATAAAGACCAGTGCGACAATTATAGCGGTTTTCGACTCCATGGTCCCTCGCATAATTCCCTTCTTTTTATTATTATGGGTTACTCGCTTCGACATTATGCGATTAATCCGTATCAGGATGGTGGCTATCGAGGCCGATATCATGACTTTTGGGCCCTTTCCTTCTTCATGGCTCTAAGGACCTACTTATCATCGTCGGGTACCCTGTAGGATTCGCAGATCTTCTGTATGGATTTCCTGAATACCCAGTCGTCCATCCTTCCGGACTCGAGAACTGCCATCGACCTCTCCGGGAACTTGATGTAGCAGAAGGAGAACGCCCATGCCGCGCCCATCTTGTAGTAATATCCTTCATGGCGGTACGAAGCGATATCCTCCAGCAGGTCATCCACATGATTCTCGTCGATGAAATGGTCCATACGGAAGATCAACGAGACCCTCATGCGGTACTCGTCGCCGGAATTCATCAGATCGGCGAAGTAACCGTAGACCTTCTCGGAATCCTTCTTCTGGAACTTCCATGCTGAGCAGAATGAATCGCATGTGGACCAATTGTCTATGATGCCTAGGAACCCTTCAGTATACTCGATCCGTCTTTCGGCATCCATGGGGGCAGTGGCTATGACGAATCCGCAGAGCATCTCCTCCTCGAAGATCTCTGGCTCATCTCTAAGGAACGACTCCCAATCGTCCTTGATGATCCTCTTGGCAAGGGCCCTGATCTTCGGGACCCTCACGCCCATGATCCCTTCCTTCCCGGGTATCAGCTTGGACGAGAACTCGGCGTACTCGGGCTCGGCCTCATCCTTCAGGATCCTGCGGTGATCGATCAAGTTCCACTCCCTCCAGATTCAGGAGCTTCTTCTTGATGGTCACACCGCCGCTGTAGTTCCCGTATCCTCCTGAGGAAGGTATCACGCGGTGGCACGGCACCAGTATCGGCAACGGGTTGTCCCTGCACGCGAATCCGACAGCACGCATGGAGTTCGGATACCCTATCGCCTCTGCGATCTCCTTGTAGGTACGTACCTCTCCGTAAGGGATCCTGTTGAGCTCCTCCATGACCCTCGACCTGAAATCGGAACCGTCGTAGCGGAGGTCGAGGTCGAAGTCCATCCTCTTCCCCGAGAGATATTCGTTGATCTGCCTGGCGGCCTCCTTCAATGCGGGAGTCTCGCATTGATCCATCGGGGGAAGGTTCGAGCATGGAAGGTATACTCCTGTAATCATGCCCTCGCCATCCTCGGTGATGCTGACCGTGCCCAGAAGGGTGAAGAAGGAAGCGATGCATGATCCGCGCATATTGCAGTCATTAACGTGATTCTTTTTAAGTATGCCTAAGTGCCAGAGCATTCCTGGCAAGGCTTTTTATCCTAATCACTCTTAGTACGAATCCGAGGTTACACCATGGAACTAAAAGGATCCAAGACAGAGCAGAACCTGATGGCCGCATTCGCCGGCGAGAGTCAGGCGAGGAACAAGTACACCTACTTCGCATCCAAGGCCAAGAAGGAAGGCTACGAGCAGATCGCAGACATCTTTCTCGAGACAGCCGAGAACGAGAAGGAGCACGCCAAGATCTGGTTCAAAGAGCTCCACGGAGGAAAGGTCCCCAAGACGGTCGAGAACCTGAAGGACGCCGCAGAGGGAGAGAACTACGAGCACACCACCATGTACAAGGAGTTCGCCGAGACTGCAAAGGCAGAGGGATTCGACCAGATCGCCAAGCTCTTCGAGATGGTCGGCGGAATCGAGAAGCACCACGAAGAGAGATACCTCGCACTTCTCAAGAACATCGAGGAAGGAATCGTCTTCAAGAAGGACAAGGTCGTCATGTGGAAATGCCGCAACTGCGGATACATCCACGTCGGAGAGGAGGCCCCCGCCGTCTGTCCCGTATGTAAGCACGCCCAGTCGTTCTTCGAAGTAAGAGCCACCAATTGGTGATTATAAACATTCAACCCTCCGGCTTCACGGTCGGAGGTCATTCTTTTTCTTTCAGAATTCAAATAGGATAAGTCCCCGGTCTCCCGGGGAAAGGAATTTCATTTGAGCCTTATGGTCTCGAGGTTCTGAGGGGCCTTCGTCTCGATTCCGAACTTCTTATAGATCGATGATGCGAAGTCCGTACACTTCTTGTCCTCGCCGTGACCGATGATGATCTTGTTCGGCTTGGGCTCGAGTGACGAGATGTACCTCATGAGCTGCTTCCTGTCGGAGTGTCCGGAGAATCCTTCCACCGTGACCCTCTGCATCTTGATCTGGAGCTCGATCGGCTTTCCTTTCATGCTCAGCGTGATCTCGCTGCGTCCTCTCTGAATCGTCCTTCCGATGGATCCCTCGGACTGGTATCCCACGAAGAGCAGCCAGTTGTTCGGATCGTCGGCCCACTCGCGGAAGTACTCCATGACAGGTCCTCCCGACATCATACCGGATGTTGCGAGCACGATGCACGGGTCGGGCGAGTGGCAGATCTCCTCCCTCATGTTCGCTGTCTCGACCCTCTTGAAGATGGGTGACAGGAACGGGTTCTCATTCTGCTGGAAGATCTGTGTCCTCAGAGAGCTGTTGAGGTACTCGGGGTATGCGGTGTGGATGGCCGTTGCCTCCCAGATCATACCGTCGAGGTACACGGGGCACTTGGGAATCTTTCCGAGGCGCATCTGCTCCTCGATAACAAGCATGACCTCCTGCGACCTTCCCACTGCGAAGACGGGGATCAGGACCTTTCCGCCCTTGGATGTGGCCTGCTGCAGGAAGTTGCCCATCTCATCGGATGCCTCCGCCCTTGTGGGTGTGACATCGTTGTGTCCTCCATATGTGGATTCTATGACAAGTGTCTCCAGTCTGGGGAACCTGTTGTTTGCGGGGTTGAAAAGCCAGGTCTTCTCGTACTTGGTGTCCCCTGAGAATGCGACGTTGTGGAGACCGTCGCCGATGTGGAAGTGCGCTATTGCGGATCCGAGGATATGCCCGGCGTTGTGGAAAGTGAGCCTGACATCGGGTGCGATGTCCGTGGTCTCGTTGTACTTGAGCGGGATCGTGTGCAGGATCTCCTGCCTCACATGGGATGCGTCGTACGGCGTCTTCTTGTCCTCGCCGAATCCCAACTTGATATTGTCCAGCTGGAGCAGGGCCATGAGATCCCTGGTGGGCGGTGTGCAGTACACGGGCCCCTTGTAACCGTACTTGAACAATGCTGGAAGTGTTCCGCAGTGGTCCAGGTGGGCGTGCGTGATGACGACCGCGTCGATATCCGACAGAGGCTGTGCCTCGGGGATTGCGAAATAAGGAGTGGCATCGGACGACGGATCGAGTCCGCAGTCGATGAGGATCTTGGATTCCCTTGTGGTCAGCAGCGAAGCGGACCTTCCGACCTGCCTGAAACCTCCCATAGCGGTCATCCTGACCCACTGCTCTCCTTCGAGCTTTGGCCTGGCGATCCTTCTTGCCACGTACTTCAGCATATCCTGCCTCTCGTCATGGTTGGAACGTAGATATCCCCTGACATCCGAAACCGTCTTAGATGGGATTGGGGGAGCTCTCATGACCTTGATGTTCCATCCAGTCTCCTTCCTCAGCTCCGTGAGACGCTGTCCCTCCTTACCGACGACCTCGCTTGGGTTAATGGCTTCGACGATCGCCTCTCCCGTCTCTGCGACGAAGTTGATGTCGAATATCTCCGCCTTCTCGGGGATCATGCACCTGATCTGCTCCTCCACCTTGTTCGGATCCTCCAGTGTGGAGGGATCGGGTCTGATGTCGACCCTGCGGTGGATGCTCTGAGCGATCGTCCTTGCAAGACTGTCATCTGCAGAGAACTTCTCGTACTCGTCCGTGTAAACTACCACGACGGGGCCCTCGAAGTTGATCGAGGTGATCCTCATGTCAGATGGTACCAGCCTCTTGACCTCTGCGGTAAGAGTTTCGAATAGCTTGTCTACGTTCATTTCAAATCCAGCTTTGAAAATTTATGGTTTATAAGGGGAAGAAGTTTGATGAATGTGAATCCAGGGCTCAGTTCGGATACTTGAATCCGAGCTTGGCGCATCTTGAGACAATCTCCTCGTTGGGGATGTCCTCGTATCCATCTGGACCGACGTATGCGATGAGGAATCCGTCACCGGAGTAGTTGTCCCTCCTCCTGGAGGAGTTGAGTGCTGTGATCGCACAGTCGATTCCCTCGTCCTTGGTCATGCCGGGCTTGTACTTTGCCTCGAGTGCTCCCAGGGCGAAGACGGATCCGGATCCGGACGATGTATAGTTGTCCTCGAGGACACCTCCTGCCATGTCGACGCTGAAGATGTGTCCACCGGTGGCATCGTATCCGCCGACGAGGGGTGCTACATAGAATCCCTGGCGGAGGATGTTACCGATCATGACAGCGGCTGTCTGAACGGACATGGGTGCTCCCTTCTTCATCCTGTATATGGAGATCTCGCTCTGAAGGTAACGGACCAGCAGCTGTGCGTCTCCGACTCCTCCTGCGATAGTCATTCCAAGATTATCCGCGATGGGGAACAGCTTCTGGGTGTGGTTATCCGCAATGAGATTTCCCATAGTTGCCCTCTGGTCGGTAGCCAGAATGACTCCATCCTTGAGTTTGAGTCCGATTGTCGTTGTACCGGTCTTAAGAGTATCCTCAGTCATAGTTAATCTCCCAGTTGATGAGAAAAGACACAACTCATGCTGTGCTTGGAATCTCATTAAACGCCCGAGATATATAATACTAAGGTCATGACTTGCGTAACGGTCGGAAACGATCTGAACGGGTATAGGATGACTGACGATTTTGATGAGAGATTCGTGTCCATCATGGAGAGATGCAGACAGAGGTTGCCCGTCTCGAAGGATGACCGCAGATACCTGCTGTCCTTCCCGGAAAACTCGCCCGAGGGCATCGAGACCGTGCATACTGCCGAATCGTTGGCCAGATCGCTAACCGACGGTATCGGGGAGATCGGCGTGCAGATCGGAGTCATCGTCGGCCCCTGCTACGCGGACTGCGGGTTCTGCAACTTCGCATACTCCACCACCGATGTGGAGGACTTCACGATGGGGGACGAGGAACTCACGAGATATCTGAGATCCGTGACATCAGACGGTCTGGTGTCCACCGTATCCCTGATGACCATCCACAACTTCGACATCGACGACTATCTGCACATAGTGGAGACCGCCAGGTCCGTTCTACCCGAGGATGTCGGGATCTGTTCCAACACCGGTGACCTGGAGGCACATGAGGCCAGGGAACTGGCGAAGGCGGGAGTCACCACAGCCTATCACGCACTCCGTCTCGGAGAGAGCATAGACAACCGTCTGGAACCGATCGGACGCGACGATACCGTGAGGAATCTCATCGATGCCGGGATCAAGGTCGCGGCAGGCGTGGAACCGATAGGTCCGGAACATTCCGTGGACGAGATCTGCTGCTCGTTCGAGCATTCGATGGATATCGGATGCTGGTGCTGCTCCGCATCGGCAAGGGTGCCTGTTGAGGGAACGAGACTGTTCGATGCAGGCTCTATCTCCGATATGAGACTCCGTCAGATAAGATCGACACTGATGCTCTCTTCAACAGACCGCAGGGATACCGTACTGGGCTTCTACGGAGGATTCTACGGTGGCATGAACAGATTCTATGGGGAATATTCTAACAGCCCCAAGGACAGGGAGGAACTGTCCGAGAAAGGGATGAACCACACCGTGCGCTGGGCGTTGGAGAGTCTGAAGAAAGAAGGATACGGAAAAGTGAGGAGAGCGGACGGAACGACCATCCCGCTGCCTCTGTGATCAGTTCACCTTGTGCCTCGTCTTGACTGCGATGCCCCTCTTGAGGTCCATCATCTCCCTTCCGCACATCATAGCGACACCGACGACACGGACCTTTCCATTGCAAACCGCTATCGCCTCGTCACCGACATGGATGCTCGGATTCGCCTTCACGACACCGACGGCGAACAGGTTGCCCTTGATCTCGAAATCCATGATCTCGATCGTGGGATATCCCCCGTCGGCCAGGATCTGTGCTCCCTCCACCGTCAGGGATATGCCTCCCCTCTCGGGAGTGAACATCCCCAGCTGTATCTTCTTGTGGTCCGTATCCTCGCGGAAGAGCTTGAAGTAGGGGAACTTCCCGATGGCGTATGTGTTCCCGTCCATCAGCAGTTCTGTGGCCTTCTCCCCGAACTGGAATCTGAGCATGTTCCTCATCTGCTCGTTGCGGTCGATGAGATAGTCGACGGCCTCCATACCCTTGGTAGCCTCCCTAAGGGCCTTGTCAAGATTCTGTATCGATGCTGGCGATGTGCTGTCCCCTACGACGGTGCACGTCATGTCCGCCAGTCCTTCGACCAGTTCGTAGTCCTCTCCGAGGTGGCAGACTATGCTGTCCCAACCCTGATCGATAATGGAACCCACCATCTCGCGGATCATCGCCTTCTCCTCGGGCTTCCACTCTCCTGTGACAGGTATGTCGTATGAGTTTGCAGGATAGAAGGCATCCAATTCCCTGGGAACGACACCGAGGGGAGATGTCACGATGAGTTCCTGGACCAGCGTATCGTGCGGTGCCGTGTGGATGGCCGATGAGAACGCCTTGTGCGACTTGGATATGTGATAGGGCTTCTTCGCAGAGCAGGGGAGCAGGAGCAAGACCCTCTTGTGAGAGGGCTTCCTGTATTCCGCTATGCGTGCCTTGTAACTCTGGATGTCGGGCCTCCTGAGAGACTGTGTGGTGTTGCAGCTGAACCTGCAGCCGGTGAAGGAGCATGTCTCCTCGGCGTACTCATAGCCCTCCTTGTCGTAGATCCTGAGCAGAGCAACGGAAGTCGGTGTGGAAGGTGCCCTCTGATCTGCGAGCTCCCTGAGACGGTCGGTCTGGATGAAGATCCTGACCTTCTCCAGCTCCTCCTCCATCGCCTTCACGTTGTTCTCGGATTCATCCTGTCCGGTAACGATCTCAGCCTCGGGTATGAGCCTTATGCCGCTCACGCCAGTGGCCCTCGGCAATGCATCATCGAAGAGGTCCACGCCCATGTATGTGAGCAGTGCGACCATCGAAGGCTCCCCGAGTCCGGAGAGGTAGAGCAGTCTGTTGAATCCCGCTGCCCTCCTGAGCCTGATGATGCTGTCCACGATACGCCTGGGATCCTTCCTGAGCTCGTATGCGTTGGGAACGACAACTACCTCCACGGAATCGTCGAATTGGAGATTGTCCTGAACTGGAAGCCTCACTACGGCGATGCCGTCCGTGACCTGGACTTCGGATGCCATTCCGGAATTCGATGTGGTCCTCAGACCCGATTCCATCAGGACCTCGGTACCCATCATGTGCAGTACCCTGTCGTTACCTCTGGTCTCGACCCATGCTACACCGTTGTCTGACGATCCGATCATCGCGGGGGTGTTCAGCTTGATCTCGTTCCTTGTGTACGTGCAGGTCCTGGCCCTCTGGGATCTAGAAAGGACATCCAACATGACGGGTGCCTATCGTTTCTATCTATAAAAAGAACGCAACAACACGATTATTAACGCGTACGCGATAATCGATAATCATGGACCTGTATCACAAGGATGTCGTCTCGATTACTGATTTCTCAAAGGATGACATCGAAGGTATCCTGGACATGGCCGAGAAGATGATCCCGTATGCCAGGGGAGAGAAGATCAAGCGCTCCCTCGACGGCAAGATCCTCGGCAACCTGTTCTTCGAACCTTCGACGCGTACCAAGCTCTCCTTCGAGAGCGCAGCCTACAGACTCGGTTGTGATGTGATCGATGTATCCGAGATGTCCATGACATCGATGGCCAAGGGAGAGACATTGGCCGACACGATAAAGATTGTGGACTCCTACTGTGATGCAACAGTGCTGAGACACCCATACGAGGGTGCCGCCAGACTCGCCGCCAAGTTCTCTGACCACCCTGTCATCAACGCGGGCGACGGTGCCGGATCGCATCCCACACAGACCCTTCTGGACCTCTTCACCATGAGACAGGCCAAGGGAAGTCTGGATGGTCTCAACATAGTGCTCGTCGGGGACCTGAAATACGGAAGGACGGTCCATTCTCTGGCGCATGCGCTGAACAAGTTCAACATGAAGATAACGCTGGTCGCACCCGAAGGGCTCATGATGCCCGATGAGATCATATCCCATCTGGACGCCAACGGCTGCCGTCCGGTCATCACCGAGTACCTGGACGATGCGGTCGCCAACGCGGATGTCCTCTATGTCACCAGGATACAGAGGGAGAGGTTCCCCGACCCGTCCGAATACCAGAAGGTCGCAGGGACGTACAGGATAGACAAGGCCCTTCTAGAGAAGGCGAAGAGCGACATGATCGTCATGCATCCCCTTCCAAGGGTCAACGAGATCGCGCCCGAGGTCGACGACACCCCGAACGCCAAGTACTTCCAGCAGGCCGCCAACGGTGTGCCCGTGAGGATGGCCCTCCTGAACGGACTCCTGGGAGGTGAGTTCTGATGAACGAGAATCCCATAAAGGAGGTCAGGCTGACCCCGATCAGGAACGGTACAGTCATCGACCACATAGCATGCGGTCAGGCTCTCAACGTCATCAAGATCCTCGGGATCAACGAGACCAACATCGGGTCCTCAATAAGCATCGGGATACACGTGAGCTCCAAGGCTCTCGGATGGAAGGACATCATCAAGATCGAGGACATAGAGATCGACGAGAAGAAATCAGAACAGATCGCTCTGGTCGCACCGGATGCCACCATTTCGATCGTCAGGGACTTCTACGTCGCGAAGAAGTACAAGGTGGATCTCGGAGAGCACATCGTCGGTCTGACGAGATGCACGAACCTCAACTGCATAACGAACAAGGGCGAACCCGTACTTCCGGAGTTCTCTGTGGAATCCAAGTACCCTGTGCAATTGAGATGCTGCTACTGCGGAAAGCTGGTCAACAACATCTCCGACAACCTCCTGTGATACCATGAAGATCCTTCTCGTCACAGGAATGCCCGGGGCCGGAAAGGAAGAATTACTCAATGTCGCCCGCTCGATGGACATCCCGTTCCTCAGGATGGGGGACATCGTCAGGGAGTTCCATCAGACATCCGGTGCTGCCGAGAGGGGCCTGTCGGTTGGACAGGTCGCCAACGGCGAGAGGGAACTCCACGGAAAGGACATCTGGGCCAAGAGGGCCATCGAGAGGATGTCAGGGGATATCTTCCTGGTGGACGGCTGCAGGAGCCTGGACGAAGTGGATTCATACAAAGGTCTGAGCGACAGCGTATACATCATCGGAGTACATGCACCCCGCCCTGTCCGCTACGACAGATTGGTCAAGAGGGGACGCGAGGACGCCCCCAATAATATGGCGGAATTCGACGAGAGGGACAACAGGGAACTGGGCTGGGGCCTCGGTAATGTGATCGCACTCTCCGACATCATGATCATCAACGATTCCGACCTGGAGTCGTTCCAGTCCAAAGTCAAGAAGGAGCTGGAGGCGCTGAGATGAAGTTCTCCATCGCCCGCCTCTGCGGAGGACAGGCCCTCATGGCGGTCTCCGTCGACCCCATGGACATCGACATGGATGCCGCTGCCGAAAGGATCGCATCGGAAGGATTACCCATCCAATCCAAGGACGACCAGATGATCGTCTACCAGTGGAACGGTATGGAGACAACTCTCTATAGACCGGGAAAGGTCATGTTCTTCCCCCTGTCGGATAAGGCCGAATGCATCAGGTTCGCCACCGAGATACTAGAGAAGTATCAATAAGTGCCACACACTCAAAAAGTGGTAAATTATACCACACCTTTTTATTTATGAGAAAGCCATCGGCCGTACGATGGACTCTATCGTGATGATGACTATCGAGGTCATCATAACAGCTATTCTTTCAGTGGAGGTGTACAAGCTCCATTGCCTGTCGAAGGACGGTGCGATAGCCGCGCTTATCGTCGGAGTCCTGATGGCGATCTTCGGATCAGTCAACTCGTTCTTCATAATGACGTTCTTCGTCATCGTGAGCTTCTTCGCCACCATGAAGGATATAGACAAGAAGATGGCGATGGGGTTGCAGGAAGGCCAGTTCGGAGAACGCAGATGGAGGAATGTGGCCGCAGTCTCGTTCCCTCCTGTGGTCATCACCATCGCGCACTACTTCGTGAACTTCGACGATACCCTGTATACGATAGCGTTCCTGACCAGCATCACCGTGGCCGCAGCGGATACCATCGCCAGCGAGATCGGGATCAAGGATGAGCGGTTCGGCGTAGAAGTGGAGTTCACGGGAATTACACGCAAAGAGGCCGCGCAGGCGTTGGGCGCGTATTTTGGTACGGGTCCCCAGTTTCAGGGCGGGCCGTATGACAAATGGACGGTTCAGGAGTCCGCCTTTTTCAGCGTGATCATGAACATGCTTGAAAAGGACCAGACCGAGGTGGTCTACGTGACGGGCAACCATGACGACTTCCTGGACAACATCACTCCCTGCCAGCTGTTCTTCATTTCCTTCGTGGGCGAGTACATGATCGAAGACTTCGGGAGAAGGGACGTGGTAATCCACGGACATGCCATCGACAGCATCACGACCCAGTTCAGGTGGATTGCCAAACTGGGCGGCCTGGCTTACAACGGTCTCCTCAGATTCAACAACCTGTGGAACCGTGCCAGGGAAAAGAACGGCAAGGAGCAATATTCATTCTCCAAGGCCATCAAGCATGGGGTCAAACGTGCGGTGAACCTGATTTCCGGCTTCGAATCTGAAGATCGGAAGAGCGTCGTGT